>ERZ827363.5-NODE-5-length-252271-cov-19.064441_pt1 | contig 252271 bp, 220 predicted proteins | sample MGYA00519776_ERZ827363 | MGnify/ENA primary metagenome ERZ827363 (study PRJEB31778, sample SAMEA3449288) | human gut metagenome | biome: human gut; feature: human-associated habitat; material: faeces | place: United Kingdom | collected 2010/2012 ... | reverse complement strand
AGGATGTAAAATCACAAGTGTCAATATGTACTAGCAGTTACTTTTTCATTTAAAGACATCTTTACCTCTTTAATTGAAAAATTTAACGCAAAAAATTGCCTACTTTTACCTTTACAATCGTGCATTTAGTTTTACAAACCTAAAAAATTCTATCTGCGATGATGTTGGAATACATGGATGTTATGGATATCGTTGTAAGCGATGTTCTGAAGACCGTATATGCACAAGTATTTGCGACTCTTATGAAAATTCGAATATTTGTTCGAAAAATCATTGCTAATCTTTTTCTAATATGATAATATTATAGTGTTAGTTTAAAAAGAACTTTAAAAGATAAATTGGAGGTTTTCTATGCCAGGAAAGATTAGTGCGAAACAGCAACAGATATTAGATTATATTAAAGAAGAAATATTAGAGAAAGGATATCCACCTACCGTTAGGGAGATTTGTGAGAAGGTTGGTCTGCGTTCCACTTCTTCTGTTCATTCCCATCTTAATACATTGGAAGAAAATGGTTATATAAGACGTGATCCTACTAAACCACGTGCTATTGAAATCATGGATGATGAATTCGGTCTTACACGAAGAGAGATGACTAACATTCCGGTTATTGGCAGGGTCGCAGCCGGTGAACCACTTTTGGCAGTTGAGAATATTAAGAATTATTTCTCACTTCCAACTGAATTTTTGCCAAACTGTGAAACATATATTTTGGAAGTCAAAGGCGAAAGTATGATTAATGTTGGTTTTTTTGAGGGTGATTATTTAATTATTGAAAAAACTAATGTTGCAAAAAATGGAGACATTGTCGTTGCACTGATTGATGATTCGGTTACTGTCAAGAGATTCTATAAAGAAAACGGTTACATAAGGCTTCAGCCTGAAAATGATACTATGGACCCTATAATAGTGGATAATTGTACTATTGTCGGAAAGGCATTTGCATTGTATAGACCTCATATCATTTAAACTTTTAAAATTATATATATAAGGGAGTTACTGACACATGTTTGTGAAAGTTACTCCCTTATATTGTTTCTATATTAATAATAGTAATCTACATTAATATGCAAGACATTTATCCAATGACTTAATGATTGCTTCTTTATCCATGTCATGACCGATAAATACTACTTTAATCATTCTGTCACCAACTTCTTCGTCCCAATCGGCAACAAGAGTTGGATCTTCTTTCATCATTTTCTGACGGACTCTTCGAGGTGCAGTTGCTACCCACTGTCCGGCATTAGCAATATTTATCTGCTTTCCTGCCTGTTCAAACATATAAGCATCATTATTATTTTCGGCCGCCCATATTATACCTTTACTTCTAATAATTGTTTTTGGCATTTCATCAAGCCAATCTTCGAATTTCTCCTTAGAAAAAGGTTTTCTTCTATAATAAACGAAAGAGCCTATACCATATTCTTCCACTTCACCTTCTCCGTGATGGTGATGATGGTGGTGTCCGTGATGCTCGTGTTCGTCTTCATGGTTGTGCTCGTGACCATGTTCATGTTCGTGATCATGCTCGTCTTCATGTTCTTCATTATTATCAGCATCAAATGCCTCTAATTCCTGAATCCAACCGGCAGACATACTTGCTTCATCAAAATCAAATCTGTTAGTGTTAAGAATTTCATCAACATCGATTTTTCCATATGTTGTTTCAAACATAACAGCTTTCGGCTGAAGGGTTTTAATGATTGCCTTAACTTTTCCTAATTGTTCTTCTGTTACAGTGTCAACCTTATTTAAGATAATTGTGTTACAGAATTCAATCTGCTGTATAAGAAGATTTTCAATATCTTCATCATCAATATCATCCTTTACAAGATTTTCGCCACATCCGAATTCATCAGCCATTCTGGCAACGTCTACTACAGATACAATATTATCAAGTCTTGCAATTTTTGCTCTCTTGTCATATGAACCGTCTAACATTGTAATTGACTGGGCAATTGGAATAGGTTCGCAGATTCCGCTTGCTTCAATTAAAATATAATCAAATTTACCTGTATTAATTAAATCTATAATCTGATTAATTAAATCTACTTTTAAAGTACAGCAGATACAGCCGTTTTGTAAAGGCACAAGGTTTTCATCCTTCTGGGTAACCTGTCCGCCCTTAGCAATAAGTGAAGCATCTATATTTACTTCTCCAATATCGTTTACAATTACTGCAACCTTGTAACCTTTCTGGTTAGAAAGAACCTGATTAAGCAAAGTTGTTTTTCCAGCACCTAAATATCCTGTAAGAAGAGTTACAGGAACCATCTTATTTTCCATTATGTGTTGCACTTCCTCTCGTTAATTATTTAAAAAATATGCGCTGTAAGCAGGCATATTAAATTCATTGCCAATATCAATTATATCACCGGAAATCAAATCTGTAACCTGAATATTTTTTAATTCAAAATTAGCATTGAAATCATATTCGTCTGCATTAATACAAACGTAGACATTTTCTCCTTCAAAACTTCTCCTGAAGATGCACTGCTTGTTTGTAAGTAATACCGAAGTAAAATCTCCGTAATTAAGCTGTGGACTGTTTATCTTTGCCTTAGAGAGTTTTGAAATAAATTCTGTAAGTCCATTATAAACAGGTTCATCGAAGCTTGGTCTAAGGGCAGGATCGCCTTCAGATTTGTTGGCTGTTGCACCCCATTCACTGCCATAATATATACATGGAATTCCCGGCATTCCAAACATAAGGGCATATATAAGTGGTAAATGTTTTTTGTGTGTAAGTATACTTGCAACTCTTGTTACGTCATGATTGTCAACAAAAGACAATAGATGCTTTCCGCGATATAATGTCCACTGTTCAGGACCAAATTGTCTTAAAAGCGAGTGATTAATTTCAAACATATTCATGCTGTTAAAGCTTGAGTAAAGCCCCTTATAACATTCGTAATTTGTAGCTGAATTAAGCATCTCATCATTCATTCTCTGGTTATAATCTCCATGTAGCATTTCGCCTACAAGAAAGAAATCAGGTTTCAGACTGTCTACTAACTGACGAAGCCGTCTTAAGAAATCAAAATCAAGACAATAAGCCACATCAAGTCTTATTCCGTCAATATCAAATTTCTGAATCCAATATCTTATAGCATCAAATAAATATTCAACAACTTCATTGTTTTGGAGATTTAATTTAACTAAATCATAGTTTCCTTCCCAACCTTCATACCACAATCCATCGTTATAATTTGAATTTCCATTTAAATCAATATGAAACCAGTTTAGGTATGGAGAATTCTCTCTGTTTTTGCACACATCCCTAAAAGGTTCAAAGCCACGCCCTACATGGTTAAAAACACCGTCAATTACGACTTTTATGTTATTGTTGTGTAAATTTACACATAAATTTTTAAAGTCTTCATTATCTCCAAGTCTTACATCAATCTTTTTGTAATCCCTTGTATTATAACCGTGGGTGTCTGATTCAAACAAAGGGGAAAAATATATAGCATTTGCTCCTACTTTTTTAATATGTGGAATCCAGTTATTTATTTTAGTTATACGATGCTGAAGCTGTCCGTCATTTTCAAATGGTGCACCGCAAAATCCTAAGGGATATATCTGATAGAAAACACTTTCGTATGCCCACATATTAAGCCTCCATGTCTATTGATACTGTTTTTCCGTCTCTCCAGATGCGTTCCAAATCGTAGAATAATCTGTCATCTTCATTAAAGACATGTACAATAATATCGCCGAAATCCATTAAAATCCAGTTTGCCGCTGTATAGCCTTCAATGTTATTAGGGTTTATGCCTGCTTTATGAAGTTCTTCCTCTACATTGTCTGCCATGGCTTTAACCTGATTTTCATTATTTCCACCGGCAATAATAAAGTAATCTGCGATTATGGAAATTTCTGAAATGTCAATCACTTTTATATTTACACCCTTTTTGTCATCAAGGGCTTTATATGCAATTTTTGCCAATTCTTTTGAATTCATTTTAATCTTCTCCTACTTTTTTTCTGTAAAATTCAAAACCCTGTCTTGTATAATTATCTATAACCTGATTTTTTGATTTTAAATAATTTAGCGTATCAGACATTATTTTGAAAGTTAATAAATCTAAATCTTTCATAGAAATTCCGCGAAGATATACCAGATTTGGTTGTTTATCCCTGCCAGGTTCAATATAATCTGCGCAAAAAACTATCTGTTCCAGTTTTGTCATTTGAGGTTTGCCGGTCGTATGCCATGTTATGGCACTTAGAACTGTTTCATCCTCTATATGATATTTTGTCTTTGCAACGAAAGCACCGACTTTGCCGTGTAAAAGATATGGTGCATTTTTTTCAGCCTGAGTGACCGGAATATGATTTTTTTTACATGTATTAAGCAATTCTTCGTTAGTGTAATATTTTGCACAGTCATGAAGCAATCCTGCAAGGTATGCTGTATTTGGATTTACACCATAATTTTCCGCCATTTTTTTTGATGTTAAAGCTACACCAAGGGTATGGCTGTATCTGTGGGGAGATAAAAGTTTTTTTAAATCATTATCAATTTCACTTACAGTCCATGAACAGTTTTTATTTTCTCCCATATATAGTCCGTTATCTCTTATATATTCGTACACTTCTTTTGGAAGCATTGACCTACATTCTTCAATATTATTATTCCTGATAAAGGAAGAAGAAATACTGCTTATATCTGTATTCAAAAGAACAATTTTTTTTCCTGAATGGATATTAAATGTCTTCCTTATTTTTGCAATATTATCTTCAACAGCAGATAAAGTTATGTCATTTCTTTTTACAACCACGAGATTGGCCTTCTCCAATATAATTTCAGGATGATACCAGCTTATAAAGGTTGAAATAGAATCTCCACCTATTATAAAAAACAGTTCATCCGTTGGATGCTTCTCTTTTAAAGCAGTAAGTGTGTCTGCAGTATAGCTTAAGTGATGCTTTATCTCAAAATCTGAATAGGAAATATTTTCAAGACCAGCCACAGCAAGTTTTACCATATTTACTCTATGGCACTCATTGGTAATAAGACTTGAATTTTTGTGAGGCGGGCAAAATGATGGTATGAGAAATACTTTGTCCAGATTTAGCTGCGACAATGCCTCTCTTGCCATTGAGATATGAGTATTGTGTATTGGGTCAAATGTTCCACCTAAAATTCCTATCTTCATATTGATTTTTTATGCCTCCGTTATGGTAGAATTATCTTTCTGTCTTTCTCATCTTTTGCAGGTTTGTATAGAACTATTTTTCGTCCAATTACGTGAACAATTGTAGATCTTGTTCTGTCTGCCAATACAGATGCAATCTCCTTTGGTTCGTAAAAACAGTTTTTTAATACATTTATTTTGATTAATTCTCTTTTTTCCAAAGCTTCATCGATGGCAGCGGTAAACTCAGGTGTTATTGATGATTTTCCTACCTGAAAAATCGGTTCCATCATTGCGGAAATTTTTCTTAAATAAGCTCTTTGTTTACTGTTCATAACTAATTGCCTTTCTATTTATAATAATCAAACTGATGACCATATATCTTAACTGTATCTCCATCCTGAATACCTAAATTTTCCAATTCATCAAGAATACCGTTATCCTTCATAAATTTCTGGAAGAAAATAAATCCTTTTTCAGAATCAAGATTTGTATATCCAAGCATTCTTTCAATTCGAGGTCCTTCAACTGAATATAATCCCTCTTCAAGTTTTTCTACTGTATAAGGAAGTTCAGTTGTAATCTGGTAATCTTCAGGATTATATTCCTGTTCATATACAACAGGGGTGTCATCAAACTGATTTAATAATTCTCTTACATAATATAATAATTCTTTTAACCCTTTTCCACTAACGGCTGAAATAGGAAATACTTTAATATCAGGCTCAAATTCAGCTTTGATATTGTCAATAATTTCGTTGGTATCCCCATAAATTGTATCTATTTTATTGGCTGCAATAACCTGTGGTCTTTTTAATAAATCAGGGTTGTATTTTTCTAATTCGTTGTTGATGGCTTTAATGTCTGCAATTGGATCACGTCCTTCAACAGATGCAGCGTCAATCATATGAATAATGACTTTCGTTCTTTCAATGTGTTTAAGGAATTTATGACCAAGACCAACACCTTCTGAAGCTCCTTCTATAAGTCCGGGAATGTCGGCAATTACAAAGCCTTTACCACCATCCAAATCAACAACACCAAGGTTTGGATTCAGTGTTGTAAAGTGATAATTTGCGATTTTTGGATCGGCATTTGTTACTCTTGAAAGAAGTGTGGACTTTCCTACGTTTGGAAAACCAACAAGACCTACGTCAGCAATACTCTTTAGTTCAAGTGTAACGTCAAGTTCCATGCTTTTCTGTCCCGGCTGGGCATAGTTAGGAGCCTGCATTGTAGCTGTTGCATAGTGCTGGTTGCCTTTTCCACCACGACCACCTTTTAATATGATCATTCTTTTGTTATCCCCACTCATGTCAGCAACAATTTTTCCTGTGGTCGCTTCTCTGATAATAGTTCCCTCAGGAACTTTTATTATAAGGTCGGCACCGTTTTTTCCGGTTTTATTCTGTTTTCCACCTTCCTGTCCCGGTTCAGCATAGAAATTGTGTTTATGTCTGAATTCGTATAAGGTGTTCAGTCCCTTATCAACTTCAAAAATAACATCTCCGCCTTTTCCACCGTCACCACCATTAGGACCGCCATTAGGAACATATATTTCACGTCTGAAAGAAACATGGCCGTCGCCACCTTTTCCGGACTTTATAAATATTTTTGCAAAATCTGCAAACATAATAATCCTCCAATATTATAAAATAGGCTTCAAATCATATCTGACTTGAAGCCTACTAGTGTTTGTTTTAAATTATTCAGCTACAGGATATACAGAAACCTGTTTTTTGTCTCTGCCTTTTCTTTCAAATCTTACGATTCCATCAGATGTAGCAAATAATGTGTCATCACCACCGCGTCCAACGTTTACGCCAGGGTGAATCTTTGTTCCACGCTGTCTATAGAGAATGTTTCCAGCTTTAACAAACTGTCCATCTGCTCTCTTAGCACCAAGTCTCTTTGATTCTGAGTCTCTACCGTTCTTTGTAGAACCCATACCCTTTTTGTGGGCGAAGAACTGAAGGTTCATCTTCATCATAACTATACCTCCTTATAATCTAATGATATAAAATCTTTGTAGTCGTTTTCTAACTGCTCCAGTCCGAGGACTAAAGACTTAATTAATAATTCAGCATCACTTCCCGGTAAATTATCAAATCTGAAATCAATAATTCCCTCTTCTTCATTTTCTGTCTCACCATAAGGTTCGTCAGTCAACATGTCAATTGAATTAATAAAGTTAATGGTTAATGCTGATATTCCCGCACAAACAATATCTTCACCTTCATCTGCATAGCCGGAATGTCCGCTTAAGCAGATACCAATGTACTTATTATTTTTGCAGTAAATTGTAATGTTAGTCATAATTACCACCTAAAATTAAGCATTGATTTTGTCAATCTTAACTTCTGTATACTGCTGTCTATGACCATTCTTTTTATGATAACCTGTTTTTCTCTTGTATTTGTATACGATAACTTTCTTAGCCTTACCATCGCCAACAACTGTTGCTTCAACAGAAGCTCCGTCAACTGTTGGATTTCCAACTTTACCGTCTACATAGAGAACCTGGTCAAAAGTAAACTTAGCACCAGCTTCAGCTCCGAGCTTTTCAACTCTGACTGTATCGCCTTCTGAAACCTTGTACTGCTTACCACCTGTTGCTATAATTGCGTACATATGAATACCTCCTATTACCCATTACTCGCCAGTTTCGGTGATTGCTTTTGCAATGCTTATAACCACACTGAGCGGCATACCGTAGTATAATAACATATTAATAGTCCCACGTCAACAACTAATTGATTTTAATATTTTCATTTTCTGATATCGGAATAACAAGACAGGATTCTCCATCTATTGTTTCACGTCTTATAAGAGCTTTCTTATCATCGTTGACTTTTATTATTATATCCTCGCCATCCGATTGTGATTCAGCTATTTTTCTGTTTAATTCTTTAATCTCTTCCTTTAAAAGAATTTTTTCGTTATTATCCTTTACTGCTTTTGCAGCTTTATTTGGAATAATGTCACCAATCAACGGTAATTCCTCACTCTTAATTGTCGAAATGTATTCCTGCCCTATCTCCTGTGCTTTTGGCTGGGAAATTCCTGCATATTCCAATGCGTCTTTAATGTGGCTTTCATTTATGTAGGTTTCCGGTTCAATGTCTGAAACCTGAGCCAGTTCTATATTGACAGATTCCATAATATCTTTTATTTCTTCCTCACCGGTTACTTCCGCAACCATATCGCATAAAATATCCTGTTTTTGTGCAAAAGTCTTTTTTGTCTGACATCCCAGAATATCAGTTATCAACTCCTCATGTGGATTCTTTGAATCAGCTGTATACATAAGAACCGAATGAATATCACTGCTTCTGTCATTAAATGCCGGAAAAAGAAATCCGGTTTCAGGCATTGCTACCATCCATTCCCTGGATAATGTTCCAATCTTATGCTCAGATTTGTTAAAACCAAGTCCCGGCTTTGACAACACCATTGGACATATTGCACAGATAATATATTCATATACTTCTTCTGATTCATCTAATTTATTATTATCGCTTGTTTTTACCATGACATCATATCTGTCATGGAATAACAAAATAAGATAATTTCCAAGAGAATCATATTTTTCAATAATCATATCATAAAAAGCATCTAACAAACCTTCGTCTTTTAAAGCACTTTTCTTTAAACCAAGTAAAAACTGCTGGTGACCTCCAGATTTTTCTTCTTCAAGTGGAAAGTCTAATTCGAGCATATTGTTTCCAAGATTTGTTGAAAGTACTTTTTTTGCAATGTCAATATATTTGAAAAACTCTTCATCTTCTAAGTTAAGAAAAATCTCGTCAATTTTAGTTACTTTATTTTGGTTGTCATCAACGTAACATCCACACATTTTTGTAAATGAACAACTGTCTTTTTTTATTCTCCGCCTTAATTCGCCAATTGATTTCTTATCCATGTCTTAAAAAATCCTTTCTAATATTGTTAATGGATTATTTGTTATTCTTCATCGTTAGTTACGGTTCCGCTTGCCTTTAAATCTATTGGTGATCCCAGATATTTAGGCTCAGGTTTTGTGATACATTTAATAAATGATTTAACTCTTGCAAAGTATTCCCTGAATTTCCAGTAGACCATTTTTTTACTGTAAAATCTTAAATCGCTGGTTACTCCATAAGCATCAAGACCTAATTTGTCCGCAATGTAAAGCGCTCTGTACATATGATATTCCTGAGTTACAATAATAACTTTTTTCGCACCAAAAACTTCTTTTGCACGATACATTGTATCATATGTTTCAAAGCCGGCATGATCCATAAAAATATCCTCAATTGGAACCCCCTCGTTTAAGGAATAATCTCTCATAACCCTGACTTCATTATGTTCCTGTGAACCATGATCTCCCGACATGAGAAGTTTTTTTGCGGCACCGTTTTTATATAATTTATCGGCAACAATAAGCCTATCCTCCAGTATCCACGTAGGCGTGTTGTCTTTTCTAATTCCAGCACCAAGTACTATAATGCAGTCGGCATTAAGATTAGAAGCTTCCTCAGTAGAAAGAATTTTGTTTTTTTCTTTCAATACAATGTTTAAATTTATTGCAACAATATTCAGTATTAAAACAATACAAATAAAAAATATCCAACATAAAATTTTTATAAGCATTTTTTTCTTATTTTTCCCACTTTCTTTTTTCTTAGAAATGTTATCCATAATAAATTGTAGTCTCCTATTATTTTAAATTATTTCTGTATTCAGACGGTGTAATCCCTGTGATATTTTTGAAAGTTTTCATAAAGTGCTTTTCATGTTCATATCCTACGGCCTGAGAAATTTCATTTATTTTCATATCAGTTTCAGTTAAAAGTTTTTTTGCTTCGCCGACTCTGATATTTTTCAGATAGTTTACAAAATTTGTTCCGGTATATTGTTTAAATGTAAATGAAAACAGAGAGTAATTCATGGAGATATAGTTAGACACTACAGCCATATTTAAATCTGTGGAATAATTACTGTTTATGTACTCTATTGCTTTCTTCATTTTCAGGTTTGTTTTATCCTGATCTAAATCCTCACAAACTAAATCATCGAAATCTCTGATCCACTGGCTTAAAACAAGCATATAATCGTCAATTGTCTGATAACTAAACATATCAAGAAGTTCGTTAACTTCATCTTCTTTATTTTTCAAGGCAGACTGATATATTTTAATTGTTGTGGTTATTATAATTTTCATCTGTTCCTGAAACTCATTAATCTTGTATTTTCTTTCTTTTACTCCTGCTACGAATAATTCAAGCTGAAATAATGCCTCATCTAATTTTTTTGAACAAATCAGGTTGGCTGTCTGCATCATTATTTTAACTCCATAGCCTAAATCATCATCAGGTTTCTGGTATGTATTGGAATCTATTATTTTAGTGCATGTCTCAAAGGCGGTTCGTCTCATTTCTGCAGCTTCACAATATGCCTGCTTAACATCCATAAAATTGTAATATATACTACTAATACCAATATAGTAATTTTTTAATTTGTTTTTGACCTCATCTATATAATCTGCATCACATATAACAATTTTCATACTATCTTCTGCCGGAAGATAGTAATATTTGTTTTCTTCTGTTAAATCAAAATCATCATTCTGGCTCCCGAAACATATAACTGCAAATTTGTTAAAATTAATATAATTCTGTATATTTAAACATATATTTTCGATTTCGACCTTGGTAATATCATCATAAAAAAGCATATACTGTAACTGTTGATAAGCGGCTTTTTTTCTACGGGACTGCTCTGACTCCTGTTCTTCAATAACTCCGTTAAATTTTTCCAGAGTTTTTTTTATTATTTCCCTGTCAACGGGTTTTGAGATATATTCAGTAACACCATTTCTCATTAAATTAACAGCATAATCAAATTCATCAAAGCCACTAATTGCCACAATTAACGGTTTGTGGTCTAATTTTTGGATTTCGTCGACTAACTGAATCCCGTCCATTTTTGGCATACGAATATCAGTAAACATTACATCAATTGGTCTGGTTTTTAATATTTCCAAAGCCGATAGACCGTTATTACATTCTATAATCTCTTTTATTTCAACTCCGGAACGTTCTATCATTATACGAATTCCCTGTCTGATAATTTTTTCATCTTCAACTAATAATAATGTGTTCATTTTGGCCTACTCCTTATCTTGTGGAATTTGAATAACAACTTTTGTATAAGCGTTTTCACGAGAATATATCTGTAATCCATATTCCTGTCCAAAATACATCTTAATACGCTGTTGTACGTTATATAAAGCTCTTCCATGCTCTCTTCCATCGTCAACATAATCAATGGAATTGATTTTTTTTAGTAACTCATTTAAAGTTTCTTCAGACATACCCACACCCATATCCGAAACCTCAATATTTATAATACCATCCGTAGTAAATACTTTTATATATATGACAGTATCCTCTGCCAGATTTTCAATACCATGATATACTGAATTTTCTACAAGTGGCTGAAGGGACATCTTTGGAATTTGTGTATTTAAAAATTCTTCTGGAATTTTTAAAGATAAAGTTATTTTATAGTCGAATCTTAAATTTAGAAGATTTAGGTAATCCTTTATATATTTTACTTCATCTTTTAATGATACCATGCCTGAAGTCCATTTCATACTGTATCGAAACATATTTCCAAGAGTTGTAATGGCGTCTGATATGTCGAAATCCCCTTTTATTTCAGCCATCATTTTTATGGACTCTAAAACATTGTACATAAAATGTGCATTTATCTGATTTTGCAGAGAGCGGAGTTCTGCATTTTTAACTAACAGCTGTTTATTTGTATTTTCAATGTTAAGCTGTTCAAGGGTATCCAGCATCTTGTTAATCTGAATACCTAATTCTGATATTTCGTCATTTCCTGTCTCAGTAAGTCGTACTACTGTTCCGGTTTTAATTTGTCTTACTTCATAAGTTAGTGTATTAAAACGCTTAAAGATATTACGAATTAATAAAATTACAATGATACTAAATATGATAATTGATAAAAAAACTACTATAATGTAAGTGAACTGACCTCTGTAATATGAATATATAGTTTTTTCGGTATTATTTACATGAACAAAATATCCATTAAGGGATTTACATGGTAAAACACTTACAATGCATTTGGTATCGTCTAATGTAGTCTCTGTGCTTATTCCCGAAGAGACATTCTTTGTAAATTTAAGAATATCCTCTTTGTTATCATTGAAAAATTTAATATTATTGTCTGATGTGTGAACTTGGCTGCCCGTAATAAAACAGCACATGTCATCACTATTTTTTTCATAAAAATCCTCAAATAAACTGTCAATTTTGGTTGAAACTTCAAGGACACCAATATTGTTTCCGTCAAAATCAGTTATATTAGTTATAAGACCAACAAGACGTACATTGTTTACACTATTTAAAAACACATTATCAAGATAATCGAATTTCCAACTGTTATCTTCAATATTGTCTGACCAATCAAGATTTTGAATTCTGTCTATTCGGTAAAAACATGGTTTTTTTTCTGTAATGGGTGCATCTACAAAGAGACGTATCTGGTACAGATATGGGTTTATGTTTGTCATATTATAAAGAAAACCAAGTTCATTATCATAAAAATCAATTTTTTTTACTGCAGAATAATCCTTTCCGGTGCGTACAAAATCAATATAATTAATAATAGTAGTATTATTAAGCACCATCTGTTGTGCAAGACTACATACTTCTTCTACTGATTGAAGATTTGCATTTACACCGTCCATGTAAGTCTGTTCATCCTTAAGAGCATTCTCACCGGCATTTTTTGTTATATTGTATAGCATAACAAAAGACCAGAGAATCGAACTTATAAGAAGAAATGCTATTATTATTATGATAACTCTGTCGCTAAGAGAAAATTTTTTCTTTTTCATTATTCATCAAGCCCTAATTTCTTTTTATTTTCTTTTATCTGTTTTGTTAAAGCAGTTTTAACTTTATTGTATCCTATTTTATCTCTGTAAGATATATGTTTGTTATATATTTTATTGAATTCACTATCGTTTTTAGCTAACAAAAGTTTTGGTAATGTTTCGGACCAACTTTTATCAATTTTGCTTTTTATTGAACCAATTTTGCTGTCAGAATCAAAGGTTATTGTATACTGTCCTACATATGTGGTATACGGATAAGTCCATTGTTTTAATTGTGTTAGCGGATTATTATTGTCATCCCTGATCCATTCAGATGCCATAGCATCATTTTGTAACATCCAATAGCAGGAATCAGCGCCGTATTTTTTGTCATAGGTTGTCCTATCAGTATATAATACATCTTTTATTTTCTGTTTGATTTCAGGAACACCATCAGAGTTATAGTCCCACATTTTGCCTTTAACTCCAAGCCATGTCATTTTCTGCCCTTCTTCGCCTAAAAGATAGGTTATAAGTTTTATGGCTTTTTCAGGATTTTTGCAATTTTTTGAAACCATCGTTACTGTCCAACCATTTATACTCGTTCCGGGAAGTGTATAATCATCGCCTTTTAGATTTTTGGGACCGTCAACTGCTATGTAAATACTGTTTGGATTTTTTGCATAAAGAGCCTTTTCCTGATCAGCTAAATCCGTATATTGATAAATCATACAAAAATACTGGCCTTTACCAATTTTTTCAGACATTTGAGTTCTTGAATCAAGAAAGATTTCGTCCTTTAAAAGTCCCTCTCTTCCAAGTTTGTTATAAGCTTTCAGCCATGCAACATAATCTTTATTTCTAATCCTGTCAATAGCGTTCCCTTTTTTATCAACATAAGGAACTGCAAGAAAATCCATTAAATAGTTATCGAATGAATCGCACCCTACATCATTAAATTCTGTACAACCCACAGGAATTAATTCATTACCGTCAATAGTAGGAAACATTTTTGCAGCCTTTTCAACTGCAGCAACAAAACTATCAGGAGTTGTCATATCAGGGCTTCCAATAGCCTCATAAATATCCTTTCTTACTAAAAAAGTTTCATTTGATGCAAGATTTTTATATTTTTTGTAGTCTGAAGGTGAACAGGCTGAATTTGGATAGCCGTACAAGTGACCGTCATTGCTTGTATGCCATTTAACTACTTCCTTATTTACTACATTGTAGAAATATGTATCATACTTATCTGCCAATTCATCCAACGCATAAACCTTTTTCTGATTTATCATCTGACTTATTTCAGGCTCCCACCATCCAAGAGTTATAAGATCAGGTAATGAATCTGATGCAATCATTGAGTCTAATTTTTCGTTGGGATTTCCTGTTGGCACTACAAAATCGATATTGCAGCCTGTTTTGTCCGTAATGGCTTTGGAGACCATATTATTTCCCCATTGGGGTGTAAACCAGGAAAAATTAATATACCATGACAAATCTGTAACTTCCTTTGTGCTCTTCCTGTTTTTACAGCCTGCTAATATGGAAGATACCATAACAAGACACAAAAACAGAGAAAAGACTTTTGCTTTTTTTCTTTTCATGTGTTAAACCTCTTTAATTTTTTTCTCTATATGTTTTCCGTGAATATATCTTTAAGAGCTTTCTGCCCTTTTTTTCTTGTTATTTCTAAAAGTCCAAGCTTCGTAAAATCAAGAACATTGCACTGCAGATAATCGTTTGAAATAAAAAAATTCATTTCACTTCTTAATATATCATAATCCTCTGTAAACTGCATATTAATAAAATCCACAATAATAGTTCCGGAAATATTTCGGATTTGAAGTTGTCTTGCAATTTCTTTTGCAGCTTCAGTATTTATTTTTAAAAAAGTTTTATTTCTGTTAGTGTGTAAATCGGCCTTTCCCGTGTTCACATCAATTACTGTCATAGCTTCAGTAGGCTCAATAATAATATAGGCGCCGGATTTCAGCCAGACATGCGTGGATAACGCTCTTTTTAAATGTTTATCAAGTGAATATTTATTTGTTAAACTTATTTTGCTGTTATCGTTATAGATAATTGGAATGTTGTTTTTTAGATTATCAAAAACATTCCTGTTATCAGTTAAAACTTCTCCGTTGTATTTTTTTATAAATTCCCTGCACTCTTCCAGACATAATTCGTTAGTATAGATTGCTGATTTTGCTTTGAGATAAAGAAGTTTCTCCGAATATAACTTATATGTTTCTGCCAAAGCCTCCATATCCTTTGAAATTTCGTCGATTGTGGCAGATTTGGAGTTTGTTCTGATAATAAATCCGTATTCTTCAGTTAAATGGTTTTTTAACAGTTTTTTATATTTTTCCCTATTATCTGTATCCGTAATTTTTTTTGAAATACTTAACTGTGTGTTTCCAACGGTTAAGACGCAATATTTACCTTTTATATTTATCTTCCATGTTAGAACATAGTCTTTTGTTTTAATTTTGTCAGCGACAACCTGAATTAAGATTTTATCACCGGATTTAACTTTATAAGGTATTCCCTTTAAAGAAAGAAAGCCCTTTTTGTCGTTATCAAATTCAACGAAAGCTGCGTTTATATTTTTTACAATATCTTTTACATAGCCGCAGTATACGTTGCCAACCAATGATGATTTTTCCATATCAAGAATGCGAAACAGCTCATCGTTTTCAAAGCAAAATCCCATCAAATGTTCTTTTATAGTGGTAATTATTAATTTATTATTCAATGTTTCCTCCAATATCTTCAAGAGAAATTAAGGTGTCATTTTCAAGACAATACATGTCGAGACGCTCGTACAGTATATATTCAGGAAGTGTTATGCCTGAATATAGTGATAAAGCCGAAAGTACAAGCTGTGGTTTCAAATTAGTGGCACTGCCCTGGGCAATTTTCATAAAAATCCCATCATGTTCCAAATGAATATCATATATGAACGGTTTTATATCAACTTCTTTTTCACTCTTTTTTGTCTTTTTAATAACATTAATCGTATCCTGTGAAATAAAGCTTTTAATCATATCCTCGTGAAATAAATCAGTATGGACAAGATAATCTGCAGCGGCAATTATGGACATTGCATTCTTTGCATTATCTGGAAGGAGTTTATAACTTAAAACCTCCACTCCCGGAGCATTTGCCATATTTATTCTTTTAATCATTTCTTCTGATGACTCACTGCTATTAACTTCAATGTCAAAGTATTCACCCTGACTTGTAACACCTACGCTTAAAGGCGATGCAAATGACATTTTCTGGTGAGGTGAAAAGCCCTGCGAATAGACAATGTCAACATTTGCCCTTCTCATGACTTTCTGGAAATATCTTACCATATCTAAGTGTCCTACAAATTTTATAGGTCCCTGTTTGGAAAAGCGTATTCTAATTTTCAAAGCAGACACCTCCTCCAAAGCTTGCTGCACCACAACCTGAACACTTCATTCTACAGTTAGGTGTGACAGTTTCATTAATGGCATTATGCCATTCTCTTAATAAAAAGTTTTTAGTTACCCCTGTATCAAGGAAATCCCAAGGGAATATTTCATCTTCATCTCTGCTACGGGTAACATAGAAATCAACATCTGTATTTGTGGCTTCAATGGCTTCATCCCATAATTCTTTTTTATGGAACTCTGACCATGAGTCATAAATACCGCCTCTTTCATAAACATACAACAGTAATTTTGACAGTCTTCTGTCTCCTCTGGCTAAAAGTCCCTCAAGAACACTTATATCTGATTCGTGCCAGTGATATTTAATACTCTTTCGGTTAAGAAGGCTTTTTAATTTATCATTTACCATATGGGCTTTATCAAGAAAATCCTTTGCAGAGCACATTGGTGCCCACTGGAAAGGTGTAAATGGTTTTGGTACAAAAAAAGATGTACTTGCCGTAATCTGGCATTTACCATGTCTTTCCTCTTTTGGAACTGTTTCATAATAAAGCTCAGCTATTTTTTCGCACAAATCCATTATGCCGTTAACATCATCTTCAGTTTCCGTTGGCTGACCCAGCATAAAGTATAACTTAACTTTATTCCAACCGCCGGTAAAGGCTTTTTTACAACCTGTTAAAATATCTTCCTCAGTTAACCCTTTATTAATTACATTTCTCATTCTCTGAGTTCCTGCCTCAGGAGCAAATGTTATGGAACTCTTTTTTACATCCTGAACTTTACTCATAACATCAAGTGAGAAAGAGTCAATTCTAAGGGAGGGAAGGGATATGTTTATTTTCTTTTTCTTACATTCTTCAATTAAAAAATCTATTAATTCCTTAAGGGAACTATAGTCACTCGTACTTAGGGAACTTAAGGAAATTTCATCATGTCCTGTGGATTCAAGCATAGTAAGGGCAAGTTGTTTTAATGTTTCGATACTTTTTTCCCTTAACGGTTTATATACGGAACCTGCCTGACAGAATCTGCATTCACGTATACAGCCACGCTGGACTTCCAAAACACATCTGTCCTGTACTACTTTAGTATATGGAACTAAAGGCTTGTCCGGATAGCATACTTTATCAAAATCAAGGACAATTTCTTTTCTGACTTTTGCTTTGGCATTCGGACTTATTGGTTTCATTTCTTTTATTGTACCGTCTTCTTTATATGAAACTTCATAAAGAGATGGCACATACATTCCGGGAATTGTAGCTACCTTTTCCAAAAAATCTTTTCTGCTTCCGCCCTTTTCTTTATTTTCTTTATATAAATCGATAACATTATAAAACTGGGTTTCACCCTCACCAATATAAAAAAAATCAAAAAAATCAGCAACCGGTTCGGGATTGTAGGTGCATGGTCCACCACCCATAATTATTGGGTCATCTTCTGTTCTGTCCTTTGAAAGCAAAGGTATTCCGCTTAAATCAAGAACCTGTAATATATTTGTATAACACATTTCATACTGCAGGGTTATTCCCAGAAAATCAAAATCTTTTACAGAATCCTGTGATTCAATGGCAAATAACGGAATATTTTCCTTTCGCATAATTTCGTCTAAATCAACCCATGGAGAATAGACACGCTCGCAATAAATATCATCACGTCTGTTTAATAAATCATATATAATCTGTATACCAAGATGTGACATACCAATATCGTATACATCAGGGAAACACATTGCGAATCTTACATCAACTTCTGCCGGGTCTTTTACTACCATATTTATTTCATTTCCAATATATCTGGAAGGCTTTTCGATTTTCATTAATATTTCATCTGATAAAGCTAATTTTCTCATTGTTAATTCCTTTAAAATAGTTTTTTTACTACTATTATGTTATACTATATCTGCGGTTTTTTTACAATAAATGCGTATAAATAAAATGATTTCAGGAGAGTTATAATGTACAGATACGAAACTCATCTTCACACAAGATATGGAAGTGCATGTGCTACTGCTACAGGCAGGGAACAGGCAATCAATTATAAGAAAGCAGGATATACGGGAATTATGATTACAGATCATTTTTTCAGGGGAAATACATGTATATCCCACAGACTTCCATGGGAAGAAAGAATAGACATGTTCTGCAGAGGATATGAAGAGGCAAAAATGGTTGGAGATAAAATAGGACTTCAAGTGTTCTTTGGTTGGGAAGAAACATATGAGGGACAGGACTTTCTTGTGTATGGTTTAGATAAAAAATGGCTTTTAAACCATCCGGAGGTTGAACATTGGACTATTAAAGAACAGTTTGATACTGTTTCAGCACATGGTGGACTCGTAATTCAGGCTCATCCTTTCAGAGACAGACCTTATATACATAAAATCAGACTTTTTCCTAATTCAGTTCATGGTGTAGAGGCATATAATGCATGCAATTATGACATTGAAAATGAAAAGGCGTATATGTATGCCAGAAAGTACAATCTTCCGATTACTGCCGGAGCTGACAGCCACCATCCTGATATTATCTGTTCAGGTATTGAAGTAAATGAAAAATTTAACTCTATAATGGATTATGTTTCCCTTATAAAAGAGAATAAAGAAAAACGACTGGTATATGCAGATTAGATTTCAAATGAAAAGTGATTGCATATGTCAGTCGCTTTTTTATTTAAGTTATCTTCTTGATAATTCTTTAGTAATTTCTTTCCATGTTACACCTTTTTCAGCCATTAATACCATTACGTGATAAAGGAAATCAGAGATTTCATATTTAACTTCCTGAGGATCAGGATTTTTTGCAGCAATAACAATTTCCGTTGCCTCTTCTCCTACTTTCTTTAATATCTTATCAATGCCTTTGTCAAAAAGATAATTAGTGTAAGAACCTTCTTTTGGATTAGCTTTACGGTCTAGAATTACGTTAAACACATCTTCAAATACATTCATAGGATTTGTATTATCATATTCCTTTTTGATTAATTCATTGAAGAAACATGTATCAGCACCGGTGTGGCATGGAACACCAATCTGACGTACTTTGGCAAGCATAGTATCCACATCACAATCCATGTATAACTCCTTAACATACTGATAATGTCCTGATGTCTCTCCCTTAATCCAGAGTTCATTTCTGCTACGGGAAAAATATGTCATTTTTCCTGTTTTTACGGTGTTATTAAAAGCTTCTTCATTCATGTAGGCAAGCATTAAAACCTTATCGGTTTTGTAATCCTGAACAATAACAGGAATCATATCATCGCTATTGGTTTTAAAATCAGCCCAATTCAGCCTGCTTTTAAAAGCATTAACATCTATTCCTTTGTCCTTTAATTCGTGCTTATATGCCATAAAATCAAAGTCTAAAGTAAATTTATCTGACACCACACCATACAGCCCTGCAATATTTTTTCCATCAAAAGAATCTGTATAGAGTAAAACAGGTGTATTTATTTCAATATTAGTGTCTGATATAACAAGAGAAATAAGGTCTTCTATTTTCTTTACAAAATCTAAATCATTTTCGTTCTCCAAAAGAAATGCGATGTTATCACTGCCAAATCTGTGTGAAACTTCCTCTATTAGATCAAAACCATTATTCTTCATTAAGAAAGTTTTTTTTGCCCCTGCATATATGTATTTTTTTACATCTTCAAGTCTTTTTACGTTTCCACCAACAATCATTGGAATGTCCACAGCATCAGCAATATTTATTATGGCTGAAACATTTGCTTCATGCTCACTGTCTGTTGATGATAAATCAAATATAAGAATCTCGTCAGCCCCTTCATTGTCATAATCTAATGCAGAGTCTACCGGATTACCTTCTCCAATAATTTCCTTTGTAGACTTATCTACAACCTTTCCATTGTATAAGTATATTACGGGAAGTATGTTAAATTTTTCCATTATAAAGTTCCTTTCGTTGATAAAACATCAGTTATTCTTTCGTCTTTCATTACAGCCTGATCAAGGGCTTTTGAGAAGGCTTTGAATATGCCTTCAATCATGTGGTGATTATTACCACTTTCAAGCATTTTGATGTGAAGGTTCATACCAACTGAATAAGTTACGGCATGGAAAAATTCCTTTACCATTTCAGTGTCAAAATATCCTACACGATCAGTTGTAAACTCTGCATTAAATACAAGATATGGTCTTCCTGATAAATCAAGGGCGCATAGCACAAGGGATTCATCCATTGGAAGTATTACGTTTCCATATCTTCTGATTGATTTCTTATCCCCTAAGGCCTTTCTTATGGCAATACCAAGGGCAATTCCGGTATCTTCAATTGTGTGATGACAATCAACATATAAATCTCCTGTAACCTTTACAACGAGATCAAATAATCCGTGTCTTGCAAAGTTTGTAAGCATATGGTCAAAAAAACCTATACCTGTGTTGATTTCAGATTTTCCACTGCCATCTAAATTAATTGAAACTTCAATTTGTGTTTCTTTTGTATTGCGGGTACATTCTCCTGTTCTACTCATAAAACTTCCTCCTGATTTATGAAATATTAATTAACATTTTCGTCATCGTCTTCAAATCTGACTCTTATTGAATTGGCATGGGCTGTTAGTCCTTCAGCCTTTGCAAATTTTCTTATATCGTCGCTTAAAGGTGCTAAAGCTTCCCTTGAGTATGAGATAATACTTGATTTCTTTATAAAGTCATCTACACTAAGTGGTGAAAAGAATTTTGCCGTTCCGTTTGTAGGTAAAACGTGATTTGGTCCTGCAAAATAATCACCTAAAGGTTCAGAACTGTATTCTCCAAGGAAAATTGCTCCGGCGTTTTTGATTCTTGTCATGGTGTCGAATGGATTTGAAGTTAATATTTCCAAGTGTTCTGAAGCAATTTCATTTGCCACATCAATAACCTCCTCCATAGTATCGGCAACAAGAATATAGCCATAATTTTCAAGAGATTTCTTAATAATGTCTTTTCTATTTAATTTATTTGCAAAAATATCTACCCATTCAGACACTTTATCTGCCAATTCTTTGCTTGTAGTAACTAAAATTGCTGATGCAAGTTCATCATGTTCAGCCTGAGAAAGTAAATCAGCAGCAATATATCTTGGATTTGCACTTTCATCTGCAATAACCATTATTTCACTTGGTCCGGCAACGGAGTCTATACTTACGAAACCAAATACGGCCTTCTTTGCCAAAGCAACATAAATATTTCCCGGTCCCACAATTTTATCAACCTTTTTAATTGTGTCAGTTCCGTATGCCAGTGCTGCAATGGCCTGAGCACCACCAACCTTGTAAATAACATCAACGCCGGCTTCATTTGCTGCAACTAAAGTGTTTGGATTAACTTTGCCGTCTTTTCCCGGTGGTGTAACCATAACAATCTGTTCTACTCCCGCCACCTTTGCAGGAATTACATTCATTAAAACAGATGATGGATATGCTGCCTTTCCACCCGGCACATATACACCTACTCTTGACAATGGTGTCACTTTCTGACCGAGAATAGAACCGTCTGTTTTTGAATCAAACCAGCTGTATTGTTTCTGCTTTTCGTGATATTCTTTGATGTTTTTTAATGATCTTCTTATAACTTCAACTAATTCAGGATTTTCCAATGAATCGTATGCTTCCTGAATTTCTTCCTTTGTCACCATAATATTTGACGGATTTATGTCTGCACCGTCAAATTTCTTTGTGTACTCAAACAGGGCTTTATTTCCGTTATTTCTTACGTTGTTTAAAATTTCATTAACACTTCCTGCAAATTCATCGTAATTATTAGGACTTCTCTTTAACAAATCATTTAAAATATTTTTCTTTGAATTCTCATCTAAACTTACAATTCTCATTGACCTTCTCCTTACATGACTATATCTTTTAAGAAATGACTTTATCTTTTAAATCATTTATAATTTTACGAATTCTTTCATCATCCATTTTCATACTTACCTGATTAACTACCATTCTTGCTGACAATGGACATACTTCTTCAAGAACTCCAAGACCGTTTTCTTTCAGTGTTGTTCCTGTTTCAACAATATCAACAATTACATCTGACAAACCAACAATAGGTGCTAATTCCACAGAACCGTTTAATTTGATTATTTCTACAGTCTGATGCTTTTTATTGTAGAAATAATCCTTGGCAATTTTGGGATATTTTGAAGCAACTCTGATCATGCTGTGATTTTTTAAGAGTTCTTTTGCAGATTCAGGTCCACATACACACATTGTACATTTTCCAAATCCTAAATCAAGAACTTCATATAATTTTCTTTCTTCTTCAAGAATTGTATCCTTTCCCACAATTCCAATATCAGCAGCTCCATATTCCACATATGTTGGAACATCGCTGGCTTTTGCTAAAAAGAATTTTAGTTTTAAATCTTCATTTATAAAAATAAGTTTTCTTGTTTTTTCATCTTTCATTTCCTCACATTCAATGCCAATCTGTTCAAACATCTTCATGGCTGTTTTTGCCAGACGACCTTTTGCAAGGGCAAATGTCAAATACCTCATATTAACTCCAATCTATAAGTAAATAACTTTTATATTTATAATTCTACAGCTCCGTCTTCCGAAACATAAGTAATTTTTGAAGCACCATCGTCTCTCTTAAAACTTACATATTCCTGTATGTCAATATTATCTTTCTTTGCTATAAGCTCTGTTTTAGTTCCTATACTTCTAAGTTTCGTCGCTAAAGACAATGCATATTTTCTAAAATTCGTGTCATATATAATTACTTCATAGTCATAATCTGTTTCTTTTGTGTAATTCTTAGCACCAATAGCCATCATTATCTGATCCATATATACGGCAAAACCAATTGACGGGGCATTTTTCCCAAACTGTGAAAGTAGTTTGTCGTAACGTCCACCGGTAACAATGTAATCACCTGAACCATAAGTGTACCCTTTGAAAATAATTCCGGTATAATATCCATAATTGCTTAAAGTTCCAAGATCAAAACTAATATAATCCGATACACCGTAATCCTCTAAAATTGAATAAAGCTTTTCCAGACGTTTTATGGCTGATAATGATTTTTGATTTGTTGTAATTTCCTTAGCTTTCTCCAAAACTTCCACAGAACCAAAAAGTTCAGGAAGTTTTAAAAGTGCTTCTTTTACGCGGCCTGTTACTTTTTCCCTGTCTAATATTTCTTCTACGCCAAAATCATTTTTGTTAATAATCATTTCGTCCAGTTCATTTTGAACTTCATTTTTCAGACCACATTCAGATATAAGTCCTTTGTAAAAATCAACATGACCGATTTCAACTAAAAATTCCTTTAAACCAACTGATTTAAGAGCTTCTACTACTAAAGCAATCATTTCAGCGTCAGCTTCTACGGAATCATCATTAATAAGTTCACAGCCAAGCTGGGTTATTTCTTTTAATTTTCCCTGCAATTCTGAATTGTTAATATATGTATTGGCGTTATAACATAGTTTTACAGGAACATTGACGTCCATATAGTATTTTGCAACAAGCCTTGCAATTGAAGGTGTTACGTCAGGTCTTAAAACTAAAGTATTTCCTTCCCTGTCAAAAAACTTGTATAGATTTTTGGATGCCACAGACCCTCTTTCCTTGCTGAATATATCAAAATATTCAAAAGTCGGTGTCTGGATATTGTGATAACCGGATAAATTAAATATCCTGTTTATTTTATTTTCAATTGTCATTTTGACAGCACATTCCCTGCCATAAATATCCCGTACTCCTACAGGAGTGTGTAATAAAACTTCTTCCATAAGTTCTCCTTTATGCTTTAATATGGTAAAGTAGTAGCGTGCTACCTTGCTACCTTGTTAGCAAGTTAAACATATATTATACTAAATTTTGGTTCCTGTCAACAATACCACGTTAATTTTCCCTCTCATTCAGATCTCTTTGAATCCCTTCCAGATAGTGAATTAGCGCTCCCGGTGCTGTATGTAACCTATAATCTTTGTTTATTTCATCATATGTAAAGCTCTTTCTTCCACCACTAATACTTCTTTCATAAAAGCGTTTTATATCCTGAAAAGGTATATAATAAGTCTCATTTAAGGATGTAAAAAATAAAATAATAAAACTTATGCCACCCTGTTTTTCAAAATCTTCCATAAACTTTATCTGATGTTCATGAATGTTCATCATTGGAAAAGTCTTTACAGCACATTCTTTTGCATCAAAACAAATGGGAATTCCCTGAACTGTTCCAATGTAGTCAACTGTACTTTGTTTATCAAAATATGCCAGAGTAATATGTCTTGATTTCTGATCAATTCTTACAGGAGTAATTGGTGTTGGTATTTTTTGAATAAGCGCCAGATTTTTTTCTCTGTAATTAATATTTGTCATATTTATCATGTCTTCTAAGGTTGAACCACGAAGACCCCGTGAGTTCCATGTCCCCATAATTAGTCTCCTATTAAAAAATTATTAAATTCATTGGAAATAATTTTTTCAAAACTGGAAGGTAAATCAGCTGTTATTTCTTTATTTGAAAAATTGCTTCCTTCTAAAACACCAAAATCAAGTTTCCAAGCATGAAGTAGCTGATTTTTAATACCATATTTACTTTTAAAACTATCATTTATTTTTTTATTTCCATATTTGTAGTCTCCTATTATACCATGATTAACTGATGCAAGATGTGCACGGATCTGATGAGGCTTTCCCGTAATTAATTTTACTTTCAGTAATGTCAGATTTTCACTTGATGCTAAAGGTTCATACTCTGTTTCTATATAATTGTCATTAACATTATCTGTTATTGTTACTTTATTGTTCTTTTCATCTTTCACAAGATAGCTTGATATTTTGTGTGCTGAATCAATTTTTCCGGAAACAAGGGCTAGATAATATTTGTCCATTGTTCTTTCTTTGAACATTTTGCTCATAAACTGTAGACCAAAAAGTGATTTTCCTGCAACTATTAGACCGCTTGTATTTCTGTCTAATCTGTTGCATACTCCCGGTTTAAAAGTTTTCAACTCTTCAATTGTTAACTGATTTGAATTTATAAGATAAGAAATGATGTATTCATTAATGGAGTTTTCTTTATTGTCAGCCTTCTGACTCAGCATACCTGAAGGTTTGTTTACAATAATTACATCCCGGTCTTCGTATACAATATCTAGACTCTTTAAAGGAGCAATTTCTATTGAAGCCTTATTGCCTGTAAATTTGTCAATTGTATCGTCAGCCATAAAAATCTTTACCGTGTCCCCTACGGATAATTTATCTTTTCCGTCTGATTTTTTTCCGTTTAAAGTTATATTCTTTTTTCTAAGCATTTTGTAAATAAATCCGGAAGAAGCTTCCTTAAAGTACTTAAATAAATATTTATCAAAGCGTTGTCCGGCTTCATTTTTGGTGATAGTTATTTCTTTCATATTAATTTTCCATTATTTGTGTTTAGTTAACAGTTCTACTTCGTTATTAGTTAATTCCCTATATTCTCCGGGTTTTAATTTTTCATCCAATATAAGCGGTCCCATAGATATTCTTTTCAGATATGCTACATTGAGACCAATTGCTTTAAACATTCGTTTTACCTGATGATATTTTCCCTCCGTTATGGTTATAAATGCAGTGTTTGCATTAGCACCAATTTTTAAAACAGCGGGTTTTGTGAGATTTTTTTCTCCAATATCAATTCCTGATGCAAAAGTTTCAATATCACTTTCAATTAAATCACCATTTAATTCCACGTAATAAGTTTTATTAACGTGTTTTCCGGGAGATAACAGATTGTGGGAAAGTTCTCCATCATTTGTTATTAATAAAAGTCCTTCTGTGTCTTTGTCTAGTCTGCCAACAGGAAAGAGCCCTTTTTTCTGTCTCACATCAAGAAGGTCAATAACAGTCCTGCAGTTATTATCAGATACTGCAGACAAAACTCCGACCGGCTTGTTCAACATATAGTAATAAAACTTATTGTACTCAAGATTAATGTCATTGTATGTAACTTTATCAGCATTTTCATCTATATGTAATTCCGGCTTTTTAATAATAATATTGTTTACTTTTACTTTTCCATGCCGAATCAGTTCTTTAACTTGTGTTCTTGAACCGATACCAAGGGTTGTCAAATATTTGTCAAGTCTCATTTTCCACCTTTTATAGAATAAGGGCATACATATCAGTATCCTAATATGACAGCCCTTTCTTAATTTGTTTTAGTTAATGAAGCCTGTTATTTATTGACTTCATTATATAATTCAACTATTCTCTTGCTTTGTTCTTTTGTAATTTTGATTTTTGGTGAATTAACATCGGATGTATTTTTGTTTTCAATGATCAGGCATGTGCAGTTTTTTTCAGGGGTATGGGTATGAAACGTCCCCTTTTTGACATTGTATAATTTCAATGGTTCCAGTTTAATTGCACTGATTTCACCAATATCATCACCCTGACCTCCAAGGAATAACGTAAAATCCCCGCTTAATACTACAAAAATCTCATCAGTTTCATTATGTTTTTGCATATTATCTATTCTGTCAGGTTCTAATTCATCTATGTATCTTAGTTCTGCAACACGCCATGATTCAAAATCAATTAAAGGCAGATAGCCTTCGCCGTTAAATGCAGACACTTCCAGACTGTTGTCAAACAATACTTCTTTTTCCATATTTGCTCCTATATTTCAGCAATTACTTCTACTTCACAAAGAACATTCTTTGGTAATGTCTTAACTGCAACACAGCTTCTTGCAGGTTTTTCCGTAAAATATCTTCCGTAAATTTCATTAAATGTTGCAAAATCATTCATATCAGCTAAAAAGCAAACTGTTTTAATAGCTTTTTTGTAAGATGTACCTGCTTCTTCAAGAATAGCTCCAAGGTTTTTCATAACCTGTTCTGTCTGTTCTTCAATAGTTTTTCCTACAATCTCTCCATTTTCAGGATTAAGGGCAATCTGACCTGATGTAAGTAAAAGATTACCTGTTACAATTGCCTGTGAATATGGTCCGATAGCTGCAGGAGCTTTATTTGTACTTATTTTCTTCATAATAAAAAACCTTCTTTCTGTAAACTACACTATATTTTACACGTTATAGTTGCTTATATCAAGAAGGTTTTATTAAAAATTCCTATTAAAATAATATCTTTTATCAATAATCTCCGTACAAAACATTATTTTCCAAATATCTCAAAATATTATAAGGGTCAACACTTAATTCCTCAAAGTTTTCGGTTTTAATATATATTCCAAAATGAAGATGAACGTCAAATTTACCTGTTGTTCCTTCAATCTTTCCGTAACCGGTATCACCCATATATCCAAGTAGTGTTCCGGCAGAAATTTTATCTCCCTTTTTTATATTGGAATATGAACTTAAGTGGGCGTAATAAAAATATCCACCATTATTGCTTCTGATACCTATACGGTAACCGCCTTTTTCAAGCCAACCGAGGTTTTCTACAACCCCATCCGTAACACTTATAATGGGGTAAAAACCGCTAACATTATTTTCACCCATAATATCACATCCTTCATGGGTATATTTTCCATTATAACTTCGTCCTTCACCAAAGGAGTCTTCAAAGTTTACCCAATAATTTCCATATTTGCTTTTAACTACAGGAAAATATTCTAAATCATCATAAATTGCTGCCATGGCTTTATTTAATTTATTATAATTTTCAGGATATAAAATCATATACATTTTTCTGTTTCTTTTAAATTCGCCATAAGAAATCACTTTATTATTAATTTTTCCATTTCCTGTCAGATAATTTACTGTAAGTATTTCAGACAAATTAACATTACTTTTCCTGACCGCTTTCATAGCAGTCTCTATGCCGCTTTTTTTGATGTTCTGATATCTGAATGTCAACGACTCATGAAGATTGCATGGAATATAATATAAAGATGAAATAATGTTATTCTGTAAATAGGCACAAATAATTGAAAGCAGAATTATAACAGTTATCATATATTTTTTCATAATAAAACCGCTTATAAGCATTATAAATAATATATGCATATAAGCGATTATTTAAAACTTAAATTATTAATTAGTACTTCCTGTCTGCAACTTATAGTAAGTACCTTTTTCTTCCATTAATTCATCATGGCTTCCGCGTTCAATAATTCTTCCCTGTTCAAGAACCATGATACAGTCACTGTTTTTGATTGTTGAAAGTCTGTGGGCAATAACGAATGTTGTCCTTCCTTTCATTAACGCATCCATACCTTCCTGAACAATACGTTCAGTTCTTGTATCAATACTTGAAGTAGCTTCATCTAAGATAAGCGCCGGTGGATTAGCAACTGCAGCTCTTGCAATTGACAGTAGCTGTCTCTGTCCCTGTGATAAGTTTCCACCATCTCCTGTAAGCATTGTGTTATAACCATCAGGAAGTCTTCGTATGAAGTTGTCTGCATTTGCAAGTTTTGCGGCAGCAATAACTTCTTCGTCTGTTGCATCTAACTTACCATAACGGATATTTTCCATGACAGTTCCCGTAAATAAATGTGTATCCTGCAAAACAATTCCAAGGGAACGACGTAAATCAGCCTTTTTAATTTTGTTGATGTTTATGCCATCATATCTAATCTTTCCATCCTGTATATCATAAAATCTATTTATAAGGTTAGTAATTGTTGTCTTGCCGGCACCTGTTGATCCGACAAAGGCAATTTTTTGTCCCGGATTAGCGTATAGTTTAACATCGTGAAGTACAATTTTGTCATCATTGTATCCAAAGTCAACTCCGTCAAATACAATTTCACCCTTCATTTCCTTATATGTTGTAGTGTCTGTGTCCTTGTGATAATGTTTCCATGCCCACATTCCGGTTCTCTCACTACACTCAACGATTTCACCTTTTTCTTTCTTGCATCTTACAAGAGTAACGTAACCGTCATCCACTTCAGGCTTTTCGTTTAATAATTTAAAAATTCTGTCTGCTCCGGCTAAAGCCATAACAATACTGTTCATCTGCATTGTTATCTGGTTGATTGGCTGTGCAAACTGCTTGTTATATGTCAGAAAACTAATTAAAGCACCGGGCGTCATCGAAAATCCAAATAAGCCATTTATTGCAATTACTGCTCCAACACAGGCACAGATAACATAGTTTACATTGGAAAGCTGTGCATTACATGGTCCCATAACATTGGCATATTTATTTGCATTATTTGCTGAATCACATAATTTGTCATTTAATTTGTTAAAATCATGTATTGCTTCTTTTTCATGACAGAAAACCTTAACTACCTTCTGACCTTCCATCATTTCCTCAATAAATCCGTTTACAGCACCTAAATCACGTTGTTGTAAAAGAAAATATCTACCTGAAAATGTAGTAAGTTTCTTTGATACAAAAGCAATAATGGCAATCATTATAATAGTTATAACCGCAAGTGGGATACTTAACACAAGCATACATGCAAATACACTTACAATGGTAATGGCACTATTAATCATCTGTGGTAATGACTGGCTGATTAACTGTCTTAATGTATCAATATCATTTGTATACATAGACATTATATCCCCATGGGAATGCGTATCAAAATATTTAATTGGAAGTCCCTGCATATGGTTAAACATATCATCACGAAGCCTTTTCAATGTTCCCTGAGTTACAAAAACCATAACCTCTGCCTGAACAAGTGATGAAAGTATACCGATTCCATAGAATACTGCTACTCTTGACATAGCTCCAAATAGTGGGCCGAAATCAGTACTGGAACCTTCAACCATAGGCATAATATATTCATCAATCAACGCTTTTGTAAACCATGTTCCCTGAACGTTTGAAAATACGCTTGCAATAATACATAGCAAAACAATAATAAGATGAATTGCATAATGTTTACCCATATAGCCAATGATCATGGATAAAGTTTTAAACGGATGTTCAATTTTAACTCTTGGTCCCATATTTTTTCTTCCCGGACCTCTTGAAACATTCTTCTGTGTCATTATGCTTCACCTCCTTTACCGTCAAAATCAGCATTATCATTAGTCTGCTGATTGTATATTTCTCTATATATTTCATTGTTTGCAACTAAGTATTCATGGTTTCCTATTGCATTTATTTTACCGTCATCCATAACGATGATTCTGTCAGCGTCCATAATACTTGAAATTCTCTGAGCAATAATTATTTTTGTTGTATCAGGAATTTCTTCCCTGAAAGCTTTCCTGATTTTACTGTCTGTCAATGTATCAACGGCACTTGTACTGTCATCCAAAATTAAAATTTTAGGTTTTTTAAGCAATGCTCTTGCTATACAAAGTCGCTGTTTCTGACCACCTGATACATTGGCACCGCCCTGTTCTATATGTGTGTTGTATTTTTCAGGCATCTGTTCAATAAATTCGTCAGCACAGGCTAATTTACATGCATTAATACATTCTTCCTCACTGGCATCAGGATTTCCCCAGCGGAGATTGTCAAGAATAGATCCTGAGAACAGTACATTTTTCTGTAAAACAACACTTACTTCCTGTCTCAAAGTATCAAGGTCATATGTTCTTACATCTTTTCCCCCAACTAAAAGATAACTTTCTTCTCCGTCTTTAGGTGGTTCAATATCGTAAAGTCTGCATATTAAATTAACAAAGCTTGATTTTGCACTTCCTGTAGCACCCATAATACCAATGGTTTCCCCTGATTTTATATCAATGTTAATATTTTCAAGAACAGGTTTTTCGCTTGTTTTATTGTATCGGAAGTTTACATTCTTAAATGTAATACTGCCATCAGGAACAGTGAAGTCAGGATTTTCAGGGTTAACTATGTCAGCCTTTTCTTCCAAAACTTCTGTTATACGTTTTCCGCTTGATAAACTCATTGTAATCATAACGAAAACCATGGAAAGCATCATTAAACTCATAAGAATGTTCATGCAATAAGCAAGAAGTGAGGTTAAATCACCTGTAGTAAGACCAAGCATTGCATTGTTTCCACTGGCAACAATTGCCTTAGCACCAAGCCAGCTTATTAATAAAATACATGTATACACTGTTGTCATCATAAAAGGCGCGTTTAACGAAACAAGTCCTTCAGCCTTTATAAACATTCTGTATACATTATAGCTTGCTTTGCCAAATTTCCCTTTTTCGTAATCTTCTCTGACATATGCCTTAACAACACGCATGGCCGTAACATTTTCCTGTACACTTTCATTTAATTCGTCATATTTTTTGAATACCTGACTGAAATATCCGTAAACTCTTGTAGTTAATAATGCAAGTATAATACCTAAAATAATTACGGCAATAAGATAAATACTTGCAAGCTTAGATGAAACCGTAAATGCCATAATCATTGCCACAATCATACTAAAAGGAGCTCTTACAGCCATTCTTAAAATCATCTGATAGGCATTCTGCATATTAGTAACATCCGTTGTAAGTCTTGTTACAAGTCCTGCAGTGCTGAATTTATCAATGTTTGAAAAACTGAATGTCTGAATATTTTCATACATTGCCTTTCGCAGATTTCTTGCAAAACCAGTTGATGCCTTTGCACCAAAAACACCTCCGCCAAAGCCGGTAATAAGACCAACCAGAGCCAGCAGTAACATTACCAATGATGTAATGTATATTTTCTTTAAATCTCCTGAGCCAATTGAATCAATAATAATTGCCATAAGAAGAGGGATAAAGTTTTCTACTATTACTTCTGCCAGCATACAAATAGGTGTTAATATTGATGCAAGTTTAAATTCTTTTATTTGTCTTCCTAAAGTTCTTAACATTTCACTTTCCTTTCCTTAATTATTTTTTTCTAAAACACTCAATATCGTTTTCTGATATTGGGCTGTTATTTAATAAGTTATCGTAAACCCTGTTCAGATAATTATGAAGATTTGATATTTCATCTTTTGTAAATCCTTCAACCAATACCTCTTCAGTCATGTTCCTGTATTCCGAAAGACTTTCCTGAATATCACATGCTTTTGGAGTAAGGGTAATGTTTTTATATTTTTTGTTTTCCTCATCAGGTCTTATATCTATTAACTCTTTTTCCTTTAACCTGTTCAAAATGCCTGCCATGGTTGAATGCTTTACTTTAAGGTGTTCAGCCAGTTGCTTCTGAGTAACCTTTTCACCTGCATGATGGGATATGTAAAACAAAACATGCATTTGTGCATCTGTTATGTCAAATTTTTCTAAATTTTTATTCATTCTTAATTTGAACAGCTGATCCAAAAGTTTTATTTTATGACCTAAATGTTCTATTCTGTCCATCTGACTTTTCCTCCGGATATTTTACCTTTACACATAAAAAGAGCTACGATATGTAGCGCGCTACATATAATAACTCTTTTTTTAAAAATAGTCAATAATATTATTAAAATTCACATTTGTTTAACATTCTCTTAGCGAAAGTATGTAATCAATATGTTCCCGTGTTTTATTTTCAGAGTAACTGTTGTCGATAAATTCATCAGATATAGTATTGTATTCTTCATCTGTTGGCTGGTTATTTATTATATTTAAAGCTTTTTCCCTTGTATATCCTCTTGAGTCCATTAAACGCTTAATCCTTGTTTCTTTTTCACAAAAAACGAACCAGAGTTCGTCGCATATTTCTTCCAGTCCTGAGCCGGGCAAAATAGCTGATTCCACAACAATTATATTTTTCGATGAAGAATTTATTCTTGAAATTATCTCCTTAACCGTTGCCGGATGGGTAATTGAATTTAACTGTTTCAATTTTTCTTTATCATTAAATACAATGCCCGCAAGCCTGTTATTATTAATGGCATTGTCAGAAATTACATCCGGAAACGCCTGTTTTATTTCATTAAAGGCTTCAAACCCCGGCTTCATAACTTCCTTGGCAACCATATCTGACTGTATAATTTCAGCATTATATTGGTCTCTCAGGTAATTGAGGACTGTTGATTTACCTGAACCAACGCCTCCCATTAATCCGATTATCATAATGTACTCCTCCCGGTTACAAACATTAATGGGCTTCATCCCAGTTAGAGCCTTCTTTGACTTCAACTTCAAGTTTTACATGAAGTTTTGCTGCCTCTTCCATGTTTCTAACCAAAATATCTTTAACTGTATCAATTTCATCCTTATATGTCTCTACCAACAATTCATCATGTACCTGTAAAACAATTTGGGATTTCAATTTCTTTGTTTTTAATTCTTCAGCCACATTTACCATGGCAATCTTCATTATATCCGCAGCAGTTCCCTGTATTGGTGAGTTCATGGCAACTCTTTCCCCAAACTGCCTCTGCATAAAATTGCCGGAGTTAAGTTCAGGTATTGGACGACGCCTTCCAAATAATGTTACGGAATAGCCCTTTGTTTTGGCGTCGTTTACTGAATTGTCAAGGTATTGTTTAATACCCGGATAACTTTCAAAATATTCATTAATGTATTTTTCTGCTTCTTTTTTGCTTATTGATAAATCCTGACTCAGTCCAAAGGAACTTATTCCATAAACTATTCCGAAATTAACAGCTTTTGCATTGCTTCTCTGTTCCTTTGTAACTTCTTCAATTGGCACCTTAAAAACAAGAGATGCCGTTGCCGCATGAATATCCTTTGATTCTTTATAAGCAGTAATTAAATTCTCATCGTCAGACATATGAGCAAGAATTCTCAACTCTATCTGGGAATAATCAGCATCTAAAAATACACAGCCTTCTTTTGGAACAAAAACTTTTCTGATTTCCCTGCCAAGTGCCATTCTGACAGGAATATTCTGTAAGTTTGGTTCGGTTGAACTTATTCGTCCCGTAGCAGTTATTGTCTGATTAAATTTTCCGTGTATTCTGCTATCCTCCCCTATATATGTGGCTAAACCGTCTGCATAGGTAGATTTTAGTTTCGTAAGCTGTCTGTATTCCAGAATTTTTGAGACAAAAGGATATTCAGGCTCCAGTTTTTCTAAAACAGAGGCAGATGTTGAATAACCTGTCTTTGTTTTCTTTCCACCGGGAAGTCCCATTTCAACAAACAAAATCTCCCCTAGCTGTTTTGGTGAATTAATGTTAAATGGATGTTTTGCCTCGTCATATATTTCCTGCTCTAAAATTTCGATATTTTTCTGCAGTTTATCACCATATATTTTCAACCTATCTGCCTGAACCATTATTCCTGCCTGTTCCATATCGTATAATGCATAGGAAAGAGGCAATTCTATGTTTTTATACACATCAAGCATTCCCTGCTCTTTTAATTCCTTTTCAAGAACTTCTCTTGCCTTATACATAACAAGGGCATTATAGCAACTATATTTAACTATATTTTCCTCAATTTCCGTTGAAGGGGTTTCTCCTTTTTTTGTTTTTGGAAAAATCTCTGCATATGATGGAACCGTCATTCCCAAATAGTTTCTTGCAATATCATCATAATCATATGTGTTTTGCAGCGGATTTAGAAGATACGCTGCTATTTCCACATCAAATATGTGGGAATTTCTGTCTGCATTATAAATAGAATTATTACTTTTTATATTATTTACAGTTATTTCTGCCCCATTTTTTATTAATTTTCTAAGTTCTGAAATAACCAGTTCCTCAGTAATAAAACCCTCAATTGATATATATTTGATATAATCATCTCCACAACATATAGCAATTCCCTTTATATGATCCTGAATATAAATATAAAGACCTATATTGTCTGCTGATGAAGCCTCATTAAATACAGTATTACATTCCGTATAGTCTCTAATTACTTCAAAATTCTTTTCAAAATCATTGCTAACTGATACATTTTCAAATCTGTTAAGCATGCTTTTAAATTCAAGTCTCTTTAACATTTGAAGTGCATTATCCGTGTAAATATCTCCTAAAACACATTCTTTTGGAGAAACTGTTACAGGCGAATCAATATTAATTGTAGCCAGTGTTTTGCTCATCTGAGCCATATCATAATGTTCAAGCAACGCATTTTTGTTACGTGTATTTGTTATTTCTTCTGCATGTTCAAATGCATTTTCAATTGAACCAAACTGAGAAATTATTGCTGTGGCACCTTTTTCGCCAATTCCCGGAACCCCCGGAATATTGTCGGAACTGTCGCCCATTAATGCCTTAACATCAATAAATTCTACCGGAGTTACTTTATATAACTCCTTTACATCTTCAGGTTTATATCTTTCTACAGTAGTCTGGCTCTTTTTTGTTTTTGGAATACAAATCATTATGTTCTCAGATGCCAGCTGTAATAAATCTCTGTCCCCTGAATAAACATAAACATCAAGGCCATCTTTTTCACCACGTTTTGATAATGTTCCTATAACATCATCAGCCTCATATCCCGGAAGCTCCACAGTAGTTATATTCATTGTATGAAGAACTTCTTTAATGAGAGGTACCTGTTCTCTTAACTCAGGCATCATAGGTTTCCTTGTACCCTTATACTCCTTATACATTTCATGCCTGAAGGTTGGCTGATGTACATCAAAAGCAACAGCCAGATAATCCGGCTGTTCCTCATCAATTAATTTAAATAAAATATTTAAAAATCCAAAAACTGCATTTGTATATGTGCCTTCTGAATTTGTGAAAACAGGAACTCCGTAAAACGCCCTGTTAAGTATACTGTGTCCGTCAATTAAAACAAACTTTTCCATAAATTTAATCCTGCCAATCTATTAATAACTATAATAAAACTAAGAAGAAGTATATCAGTGCCGCAACAGCAACAACGCTTAATAAAATAAGAAAAACGTATGCTGACTCTTTTATGATATGAATTTTTTTAAAATGCTTCTCATAAAACTCTAATACATATTCAAGTTCAATATTAGGCTCCAGCATTTCATCTGTTTCAATAGGACATTCTGTATCACCAAAACCACGTCTTACAGAATAGTATAATTCTAAATCTTCCTTACATTCCTTACATTGCTTGGCATGTTCAACAAATTCTTCCAATAATTCACTATCATCTAATTTGTCAAAAACAAAATCATTTATTAATTTTTGAAATTTCTCACATGTCATATCAAAACCTCAATTCATATAATAACCTGTTAATTATACCTTTTATGAAGTCTATATACAACTGTTTTAGTGGTTATTTATTTTTTAGTTTACGAATATTTTTGGCATTTAATCTCAAGGCGTTTGTAACTACACAAACACTTGACAAACTCATTGCTGCTGCTCCAAACATCGGATTTAGCGTTATTCCAAACACCGGATACCATACTCCGGCAGCAAGGGGAATTCCGATAACATTGTAAAAGAATGCCCAGAAAAGATTTTCATGTATATTTCTCAAAACTATTCTGCTTAAATTTATGGCAATCGGAACATCACTTAACTGACTCTTTACCAAAACAACGTCCGCTGAATCTATTGCAATATCCGTTCCGGCACCAATAGCAATTCCTATATCAGCTCTTGTAAGTGCCGGTGCATCGTTAATACCGTCACCTACCATGGCTGTCTGACCTTTGTTGCACAGTTTCTGTACGTATGCTTCCTTATCAGCCGGAAGTACCCCTGAAATAACATCATCTACATTCACATTTTTGCCTATGGCATTTGCTGTTATCTTATTATCGCCTGTAAGCATTGTTACATTAATACCCATATTTTTAAGACTGACAATTGCCTCTTTACTGTCAGATTTGATTGTATCAGACACAGCAATTATTCCTATAATTTTATCTTCATTTGAAAAAAATAAAGGTGTTTTTCCTTCGTTTGAAAATTCATCAGCTTTGTCACGAATGTTTTGGGAAATCGACAAAATATTTCCGATATATTTAGCATTTCCTGCATAATATTTAGCATTTGAAATTACACCATATATTCCACTTCCTACATTAGCAGCGAAATCTTTCACTTCCTCATAAGAAATTTTATTTTCCGTGCAGTATTCAACTATTGCCCTTGCTAAAGGATGTTCACTTTTCTTTTCAAGACTGTAGGCAAGAGTTAAAAGCTGTTCATTTGTAAATCCTGTATTTGCATATATATCCGTGATTTTCGATTTTCCTTCTGTTATTGTACCTGTTTTATCAAGGGCTATATTTTTTATTTTTCCGGCATTTTCAAGAGCTGTCGCATTTTTAAACAAAATACCGTTTTTAGCCCCTATGCCATTTCCAACCATAATTGCAACAGGCGTTGCAAGGCCCAGAGCACATGGACAACTTATAACTAAAACAGATATACTTCTTGCAATGGCAAATCCAAAGTCCTTTCCTGCAATAATCCATACAAACAAAGTTATGAGAGCAATTATTAATACAATTGGAACAAAAATACCTGACACTTTATCGGCTATTTTTGCTATAGGCGCTTTTGAATTTGATGCATCGCTTACCATTTGAATTATTTTTGCAAGTGTAGTATCCTTTCCAACATGTGTGGCTTTGCACTTTAAGAAACCTGACTGATTAATTGTTGCAGAAGAAATTTCACTGCCGGGTTCTTTGTCTACGGGAATACTTTCTCCTGTTAAAGTTGATTCATCCACGGCGCTTATACCGGAAATGACAATACCGTCAGCCGGTATTTTTTCTCCTGGTTTTATTATGAAAATATCGCCGGTTTTCATGTCCTTTATATCAATTTTCTGCTCCACTTCTTTACCGTCAATTACTTTTATGACCGTTGCCCTGTCAGGGGCAAGTTCAATTAATCCTTTTATGGCGTTGGTCGTTTTACCCTTTGAGTAAGATTCAAGCATTTTTCCAACAGTAATAAGGGTTACAATCATTGCAGCAGATTCAAAATAAAAGTTATGGGCATAATGCATTGCAAGTTCTTTATTTTTATCCAGCTCTGCAATTATAACCATTATGAATACATATGCACTGTAAAAATATGATGCCCCGGCACCAAGTGCAACTAAAGTATCCATATTAGGGCTTTTAGATATAATTCCTTTTGCACCATTAATAAAAAAGTTTCTGTTTATTATTAATATAATTGTTGTAAATATTATCTGTATTGCTCCAAGGGCAATATGATTATGCATTAAAAATCCGGGTAACCACCATCCCCACATCATATGTCCCATGGAAACATACATTAAAGGAATAAGTAATGCTACAGAAGAAATTAATATTCTTTTAATATGTTTTGTTTCTTTATTATTTTCTTCATTTATATCATCATTTGTATCATCCTTTGCCACTTTAGCACCATATCCGGCTTTTTTTACAACACTGATAATATCTTTATCAGATGCTGTACCTTCTACCTGCATACTATTAGTTAAAAGGCTTACCGATACATTATCAACGCCATCAAGTTCTGAAACTACTTTTTCAATTCGCCCCTGACATACGGCACAATGCATACCTGTAATATTATATTTCTTCATTTATGTCACCTCTTTTTGTATAATTTATTTCATTAATTTTTGAAGAGTTCTAACAAGTTCATCTACTACTTCCATATTTCCCTGTTGTATATTATCTGCAACACATGTATTAATATGATTAGAAAGTAAAACTTTATTGAAACTGTTTAATGCAGCTGTTATTGCAGATACCTGAATAAGAATATCTGTACAATAAACATCGTTTTCAACCATTTTTTTAACGCCCCTAACCTGTCCTTCAATTTTACTTAAACGCAAAACTAAATCTTTTTTCTCTATGACATTTCTCTTTTTGGTTTTATTACTACAGCAATTCTCCAACTTTATTTTCACCTCCTCAATCTAATAACAATATTTTATACCCCTAGGGGGTATGTGTCAAGAAATTCTTATTGACAATTTCCTTTCAAAATGATAATATTTAATTTGCTTGCGGATGTGGCGGAATGGCAGACGCAGCAGACTCAAAATCTGCCGCCCATAAAGCGTGCGGGTTCAAGTCCCGCCATCCGCACTATAAAAATCCCTGAAGACTAATTTACATAGTTTTCAGGGATTTTCTATTACTTATAATATTTTGATTGTTACAAAAAAATGTCAGCAAAAAAGTTTCTTAATTAAAAACTTTAGTACTGACATTTTTTATTTAATCTTCACCATTATTGTCATCTGTTACGTTTGAATCTGAACCACTTAAACTATATGAACCGCCACTGCTTTTAGCCGGTGAAACAGTTCCATTTTCACACGATATGGCATAAACTTCACTGGAAATATTTTTTCCTTTTTTGTCTGTAACTTCATATCTTACAATGTAATACTCATCATCAGATATTTTTTCTAAAGAAACATAATCAATATATGCAATATCTCCATTTTTAAATTCCATGTTTGAATTTTCAAGTTTTCCGCTGCTTATAAGGCTGTTTTTTAAGCCTTCTACAGCTGAATTGTAAGAAATTCTGTTAGGTGAGTAGTTATAGGCTCTTGTAACAACATCGCTAGTTACCCCCTCACTGTCTATTGCAATGAAATAGTAAACAGAATTTGCCTTATCAAGTTTTATAGGTTTAGTATATTTATTTGACTTTTCAGTAGGCATTTTTCCATCTGTTGTGTAATATACAGTACAATCGCTATCTGCTGTAACTACAATTTCACCTTTACTGCTAAAATCACCTGAATCAGGTTCTACTTTTGGAGCATTTACCTTTTTAAATGAAAGAACATACTGCTCTGACATTTCCTTACTTTCCTTTTTGTTTTTATCTACAGAATATGCACGAATTGTAGTGGTTCCTTCCGTAGATAACTTGATTGGCCCCGTGTATTCTTTCTTAGAAGAATTATCTATAGGACTTGAACCATCTAATGTATAATAAATCTTTACACCTTCACTGGCAGTAAGTGTAATCTCAAGAGGTTTATTATATTCACCTCCCGGAATACTTGCCACAGGAATTGTACCATCAAATTTTGCCAATTCATTTTGAAATTTAGCTGGTGCCGATGCAATAAGACTATCAATCTGTGAAGTCATATCATTATTTTGATATAGAATTATAAGATCTTTGTAATAGTCAATATTACTGTCATCAACATCAATTAATAGTTCAAGATATTTAATCTGTTCCTGATCATACCCTCCAAGTAAGCCATCGACTTTATAAACCATTTCGTATGACTGCCTTTTCTGTCCTTTGGTAAAAGCACTATTAGAAGCGTTTATATATTGTGTTCTGGCATATTCATAGTTTTTGGACTTATAAAAGCCTTCTGCCTGAGAATAATATGAATTATATTTTTTTGTCATTATAGATTTTTTGATTTCATAAGTAGAAAAAACCGCTGCTAAAATAAGGACAAATGTAATTATAATTACAAAAATAACTTTCTTTTTACTAAGAGGTTTTTTCGTGTAACTATTTGATACTCTGGCCGAAGTACTTTCATAGTTAGGCTTTGATATCTTTGGTTTTGACTTCTTCTGCTTTGGATGAACTTCCTCCATGTCATTAAAAATCTTATCATTATCTTTATTATCAACAGATTCTGCCAGAGCAATTACTTTTCCAGTATCTTCTTTTCCTGATTCGATAGTAATTCCGCCTAAATCTTCTTCTGTTTTATCAATTGGTGAAAGCGTAATATCATTTTCAAAAGAGTTTATCTTTGTTCCACATTTTGTGCAAAACATCTGATTCTCATCGCATTCACATCCACAATTAGGACATACCATATACAATACCTTCCTTCAATTATTTATTACTAATCTTATATGTTATAAACCTCTAAATATAAAAAGAAATATACCATATTATCATTTGTATTGTAAACAATTAATTGTTGTTTTGATTTTTTGAAAAAACACATCCACAAAAGTTTTGCCGATAAAGATTATATTTCTTTGACAATTCAATTGAACGTTTATAGCCATTTTTCTTTTTAAAATCAGAGAACAAATATAGAATTTTGTATTCTCCTGACAAATTACCACCTATTTCGTTTAGTTTATCTGCATTTTTCAAAGGACTAATAGACAATGTAGTTGTAAAATAATCATATTTGTGTTTTTTTGCATAATCTGCTGAACGGCGAAGTCTTAATTCATAACATTTAAAACACCGTTTTCCACCTTCCCTGCATTGTTCCAGACCTTTTACCGTGTCATAAAACTCTGTAGAATTGTACTCAGCTATTACATAATCTACCTTATTGGAGAATTTTTTTTCATTGATGAAACGAATCAGTTCTTCTGCTCTATGTCGATATTCTGAATCTGTATCAATATTGGGATTATAAAAAAAGGCTGTTATTTCAAAATACTCTGAAAGATATTCCAAAACATAACTACTGCAGGGAGCACAACACACATGGAGTAAAAGTTTTGGTGGCTTTTCTCCTGATAATTTATTTAATTTTTCATCTAGCACTTTTTGATAATTAATTTTATTCATATTACCTCGTCAAAAAAGACAGGGTTCCCTGCCTTTATAAATTTTTTTTTGAGTATGTTTTTCGTGATTTTTTTTCTGTTGGATACAGTTTTAAGTACATTTCATAAGCCTGCTTAAGAATTTCCTTTTCGTTTGGAAATTTTAACAGATGATATGCTTCTATATACTTGTAGTAACCGGAATCATAAAAAAATTCTTCGCGTTGTGGTTTGCTATAATAGTTATCTGACGTCATCAAATACCAGTGAACATCCTTATCAACAACATTTTTCGGAATATTAAAGGAATAATGGCTCTTTCCAACATATTCAATAATATTTCCGCTGACACCGGTTTCCTCTTTAACCTCCCGTAGAGCAGTTTCCTCATAAGTTTCGCCTTCCTCTACAGTTCCCTTAGGTAAAACCCATCCTTCGTATCTATTGCGATAATTTTTGTATAATAATAAGATTTTGCCTCTATATATAACCACACCGCCACAGCTGATTGCTTTAACCATATGCAACTCTCCATATAAAGTGTGCCCATTGAAAACTATTATAAGTATACAGTAATCTGCATATCAATGCAATATTTCATCAAAAAAACAAATCAATTTAATGTTAAAATTAATCAAAGTAATTGTCAAAAATTTCTTTTGCACAGTTTACGGCAGAATTGCTTCCCTCAGGCATTTTTTCAATAACAACTGCAATGGCAATTTTCTTTTTACCTTTTTTTGCAAATCCTACAAACCATGAGTTTACATTATCTTTTTTATCAATTTCTGCAGTCCCCGTTTTGCCATAGGCCTTATAATTTGCATTTGCCATAATTTTTCCTGTACCATATGTACATACGGCAGACATATATTTTCTTAACTGTTTTGCTTCATCACTTGTCATAAGGGTTTTGTACTTCTGTTCTTTCGTCTGTTTTACAATATTACTACTGCTGTTTTCAACCCTGTCAATAATATAAGGTTTCATTAGAACGCCGTCATTGGCAATAGCTGATGCAATCATTGCCATATGTGCAGGTGAAACTGTTGTTTTTCCCTGACCAATACTTGTCTGTGTAATATCAAACTGTGTTGATGTACTATCAAGTGCAAAAACACTCTGATTATAATCGATATCTAACGGAAGATCCTTATTAAATAATAAATCTTCTGCTGTTTTTCTGTATTTTGTAACATTCAGTTTATCCCCAATTGTAGAAAAAGCGCTGTTGCATGAATGAGCGAAGGCATCTGTAAGATCTTCGCTTCCATGGGCTGTTCCATCAAAACATTTAATGGAGAACCCTTTAAATCTGGCTTTTCCATCACAGTAATAATTGAATTTATTATAATTTTTGTTTTCCCGCATATAATCAAGGGTAGTTATTATTTTAAATATTGATCCCGGAATATACTTACCCTGAGTTGCTCTGTTTACCAGACGTGAATCACTTGAATCATTTATTATATCATCCCATTTTGTATCAATTGTAAGTGGATCATAGGATGGACGTGAAGCCATTGCAAGAATTGCTCCCGTATCAGGATTCATAATAAATGCCGCCCCATCATACCCTTCCAGACTTTCGTAAGCAGCCTTTTGTGTTGATACACTGAAAGTTGTATATACATCACAGCCCTTTTCTGTTGTATGAGAAAAATCATCTACAATTTTTTGAAAAGCACTGGTCTGGGAAGAAAGCAGATCATAATTGCATATTTTTTCTAAACCATATTTACCATGAGTAGTTATACCAATGGCATGTGCAAAAGTCTTTCCATACGGATATTCTCTTGTATCATCAGACAAATCCTCATCTGTACCCTTGGTATCCGTGTATGCAAGTTTTTTGCCACTTTTACTGTATATTGTACCTCTTACAACCTTAGAAGAATTACTGTCAATTCTTTTATTATAAGGGTTATTTAATACTTTACGGCTATCAACCACAACAAAATGAGCGTAATAGCAAATCATAAAGACAAATATTATTGAAAAAACTATTGTGGTGACCATAGCTTCTTTGTTTAATTTTTTTCTATCTCTTTGAATTGATTTTGATTTCCTGCGTGTTTTCGAGTCCTGAGATTTTCGCTGTATTTCTCGCCTTGACATTTCTTCTATCCTCCACTGCCTTTTTCTTTCTTACAGGTACCTGTGTTGCTCCTACTATGGATAGCCCCTGAATTATTGCAAATACAATCAGGGTACTTATAATGGAACTGCCACCATAACTTAATAACGGTAAAGTTACACCTGTAGAAGGAATCATTTTTATTGCTCCACCTACAGTTAATATTATCTGGAATGCGTATTGTATTCCTAGTCCTACACAAACTAATTTATTAAATGTATTAATCTGTTGCATTGCTGTTACTAAAAAGACGATGAAACATGTAAGGCATACTAATATTAAAAGCATGCCAAAAACGGCTCCAAATTCTTCTCCAACGGCTGAAAATATGAAATCCTGTTCCACCTCTGGTACATAATTTGGTTTTCCCTGATATAATCCTGTACCGGTAAAACCACCATTTCCAAGGGCAAACAATGAATGTGCAACCTGATATCCTGCACCGGAGATTGTGGACCATGGATCTTTCCAAGCAACAACTCGGGTCTGAACATGACTAAATAATTTATATGCTACAAGTGATGCAACAGAAAATCCTGCAAATCCCAACACAAGATATCTTGCCTTGTGAGTTCCGACATACACCATAAATACATAAATCATAAAGTAGATTAAGGCACTTCCCAAGTCTGTTGATAGAACAAGTATGATAACATGCAATCCTGCCATAATTGCCGAAAGAACTATATGTTTAAAGGATGTTGATTTTGCAAGCATTCCTGCTACAAAAAAAACAAATATAATTTTCACAAATTCTGATGGCTGGAACTGAAATCCACCTATTTTAAGTGCTAAGTAGGCACCCTTTGATTTATCACCCAATAATAAAACTGCTGTTAAAAGTCCAATTCCAACAAAACAATATATCCATGTAAAGGATTTCCATGTATCATATCTGCTCATAAGAAACGGAACAATAAGAGATAACATTGACACTACGGCAACCATAATAAACTGTCTTATACTACTCTTAAAATTCAGTCGTGCAAGCATTATAAATCCAATTGTTAAAAGCATGCACATATTACTCAAAATTGCTTTGTTTATGTTCGGATAAATAATTGGGAAAATTCCAAGAACAACAATCAAATAACAAAGCTGTGCCCCACCAAGTACAATTACCCCGATATCCGTTGTGTCCGTCTGATTCATATATATCGTCACTATTCCCAATAAATACGTTAGAAAAATTATTCCGTTTTGTCTTTGAAAGATTCCTGATGCCCTGTATGGATTTTTGCATTTTAATGCACAAAAACACTCAATAGTATAAAATAGCATCAGCAATATAAATAAATATTTAGTTACAATGATTAGAAAAGTACTCATCTTTTATCTCCAATATTTTTTTTACAATACACCTCTTTTAAAGTGACCTCTTGTAGAGGCATTTTCTTCTGTCACTACCACATCTTCAAAGAAACTTTGAACTGCTTTATTCAGAATTCTTTCTGTTTCTTTTTCACCTTCCCGGGAAAACATTAACCGCACTGAAGAAGGCGACATTCCCTTAATATTTCCCACATAACTAATTAATGATAACGGATTACAATTATACATAATGTTATAACATGAACTACATATACATTTTGTTTTAAAATTATTACCTAATCTGTCTTTTATTGTATAGGTTTCATTAGCATGAGTGCAGTTATCACATGTCTTCAGACAACATCCTGCTGAAATCATAACTGGTATATATCCATATACTATAAATTCCTCTCCACTACATCCCCGGTAAATTAATTCTTTTTGATTTAATTCTATAGGTGTTGTAGTTATAACATTTTCTTGTAAATTATAGTATTCTTTTGAAATTTTATTATATGCATAAACATTATAATCAAAAACATAATTAATTTCCATATCTAATGTTTTCAAATATTCATACTCTTCAATATTTCTTATAAGAACACCATCAATAAGTTTAACGTAATTTTTCATAGTTTTATTAAAGACATCTTTTTCTTTTTTTCTAAACACATAAGGCATTGCAATATAAAGCAGTTTTCCGGCATTATGGATTTTAGAAATTAAATCCTTAATTATATTATTTTGTAATATGAAACTTTCTATATAAATAACCGAAACATATTGATTTTTTAAAGCGACTTCAAATTGTTTTATATCTGAAACAAGAACATTTAGTTTAAACCCTTGTTTCTTAAAGTTTTCTTCATTTAAAGCTTTTTTCTTTACGGCGTTATTTCTTTTATCTTTTTCCCTGTAATAAATATATATTTTTTCAATTAATTGCCTTCGTAAATCATTTAAAGCACCTATTGGAACAAACAATTTCTCATCCATATCTACTGTAATTTTATCTACTATAAACTCCGTATTACCTGTTTTTTTCATTTGCTTCTCAATTGTTTCCAAATCAATGGGTTTGTTTTTGGCAACAAATGGAATTCCTCCTTCAACAGATATTTCATTCCCCTGGACTTTTGTTGTAGCAACAATATTCTTATTTTCTTTAAATGTAATATTTATATTAATATGTTTTTTTAACTGTTTTCCACTGTATGTTTCTTTTAAATATGTGGTAAATTCCCGGTTTTCTTCCCTAAATTCCGGTTTTTTTAAGGAAATCATATTTTTCCCATTATGTACCTTATAATAACTACTGCTAAATCCGTTTCTGTTAAACAGATCAGCTAATAATTTAAGGTCTTTTTTATCAACTCTATAATTGTCCTGATTGTTTAAATATAAATCAATATATTTTCTGTAGATACTTACGACACCTGCTATATATTCAAGTTTTTTCATTCTTCCTTCAATTTTCAATGAAAAAACACCTGCTTCAATTATTTCAGGTAAAATTTCTAATGTGCATATATCTTTAGGACTCAAAACATATTTTGAATTGCCAGGATTGATAATTTTTCCGTCTTTTATTACATCATATTCCATGCGGCATGGCTGGGCACAACGTCCTCTGTTACCACTTCTTCCGCCAATAAAACTGCTTAGAAGACATTGTCCTGAATAGCAGTAACATAATGCACCATGAACAAAACTTTCGATTTCTATTCCTGTGCTTTTGTATATAGTAGAAATTTCTTCTAAAGATAACTCCCTTGGCATTACCAGTCTTTTTACGCCAAGTTCCTTTAAAGTGTCCGCAGTGTATTCTCCGGTAATTGTCATTTGTGTACTGGCATGAATAGCTAAGTCAGGAAAACATTCCCTAATAAAAAGCAATACTCCCATATCCTGAACAATTACAGCATCTAATCCCGCATTATACAGTGGCAACAAATACTCAAACAATTTAGTTTCTATTTCATTGTCCTTTATTAAAGTATTAACTGTTAGATATATTTTTTTGCAATTTATATGTGCGTATTCAATAACGTCAATTAACTGTTCTTTTGTTAAATTGTTTGCACTTGCTCTTGCACCAAATAGTTCTCCGCCAACATATACCGCATCAGCTCCTGCGTTTAGAGCTGCTATTACACTTTCATAGGAACCACCTGGGGCTAATAACTCAACTTTCATAAAATCTCCTAATTATAAGAAACGACCAGACCTGAGCCTGATCGTTTCACATTATTTTTTAAGTTCTGTTTGAAGCTTTACAATCTCTTTTTCGAGATTTTTGATTTTTTCTAAAGCCTCATTTAATTCTGCTGTTGCTGTATCCGCCTTAGAATCAGATACAATCAACTCATGCTTCAAGTCATATACTTCCTTCTCTTTTAATTCTAAATCGTTCTCAAGCAAATCTGCCTGTTTTTTCGCTTTAAAATAATCATTTGCAATATTAATTTCAAGAAGTATTCTCTGCATATCCATACTTTGCAGACGATAATTATCATTTTGTTTAAAATCTAAGATCATATTATTGATATAAGTGGCAACTTTCTGTAAATAGGCTTCGCTTTCAAAACCACCAATATTGTAAATCTTCCCATCAATAATGACATCTATATAATTTTTTGATGACATAACTTTCTCCTTATGTGTATAAAATCAAACACTATAATATCACAAGTTTATTAAAAATCAAAGGAATATTATTTAGCAAACTATTTTACTTTAACTTTTTTAGCCTTTGACCAAACAGTATATCCAGTCTTTGTTTTAACTCTTACTCTAACATATAATGTCTTCTTTGATTTAACATTCTTTCCTTTAATCTTTACAGTAGGTTTTTTTGACTTCACAGTCTTCTTCTTTGCAAAAGATTTTTTTGTTGAATACTGGAATTCATACAATTTAGCACCTTTAACTTTCTTTGTTGATGCTTTAACTGCTTTCTTTAATCCCTTAACTGATTTAAGCTTTGATGTTGCTACAGGATTATTTGAAGCTACAACCTTAAAGTCTTTAACTTCAATTGTACCCTTCATATCATTTTCGTCAGGGAAGCTGAATAATAATGCACCTGCAGCAATCATTAAACCACATGTGTTCTGCTTGTAAGCAATGTTATCACCAGGAATTGTAAATGTAACTGTTACATCAGCATATCCTTCATTTCTGCTGTCAAGTTCAATTACATCATATTTTGTCTTTGTCTGGTCAGCCTTTGTTGTGCTAACAATGTTCTTTCCATTGTATGTAGCTGTAATCTTTGCTCCATCAATTCCAGGATCACCATCCTTAGTATTGTTTCTGTAAGCCTTAACGTGAATATGTTTAATATAGTTGTACTTTCCAGTTCCTACATTATATCCTGTACCGTCTTCACGTTCCTTAGCTTCTTTGATTTCGTTCTTAAGTGTGCTCTTAATCTTAAATGTAGCTGTGTATGTACGACCTTTTTCAATCTTAAGGATCTTCTTAGCTGTTACACCCCATGGGTTGTTTCCTTTAGCTTCCCAGATAGCATTTCCCTTGCTGTCTTTCTTTCCTGATGGACCCCACTGTGCACTCCATCCTGTACTAACTACATTCATTAAGAAACCTGCAGAAGTCTGTGATGTAATGCTGGCATTTTCACCATAGCTCTTCTTAGTGTCTTTTTCGTTCATATAAACCTGATTATCTTTCTTTAATGAATCTTCCCAGACACCCTTATCTTCTCTTGTATGGATTGAGAAGCCCTGCCATGCTACTCCATTAGAAATATCTGTACCTTTCTTTACTGCAGCGGGTACAACGCCTGTCATTCCAACTGCTAATGTTAAAGATAAAACTACAGCTGAAACTTTTTTGAATAAATTCTTTCTCATTTTTGAATTTCCTCCTTAAATTTTTCCTAGTAATACAATACCATTTTTATTAAATATTTTCAACACCAAGATGCATATATGCACGTTCTGTTACGATTCTTCCACGTGGAGTTCTTTGTATTAATCCGTTTTGAATAAGATATGGTTCATATACATCTTCAAGTGTACCAGAATCCTCTCCTAAAGCTGCAGCTAAAGTATCAAGCCCTACCGGTCCTCCGGCAAATTTATAAATAATGGTTTCAAGAATGCTTCTGTCCCCTTTATCTAAGCCTAACTTGTCAACTTCCAGCATATTAAGAGCCTCATTAGCTACATCATATGTAATTATTCCATCATATTTAACCTGAGCAAAATCCCTTACTCGCTTTAAAAGTCTGTTTGCAAGTCTCGGTGTACCTCTGGAACGTCTTGCCATTTCCATAGCACCCATTTCATCTGTTTCAACTCCCAGAACATTGGCGGAACGCATAATAATATTCTTTAATTCATCAACGGTATAAAATTCTAACTTATTAATTACACCGAATCTGTCACGAAGGGGTGCTGTCAAAAGACCGGCCCTTGTTGTGGCACCAACTAAAGTGAATTTAGGTAAATCAAGTCTAATAGATCTGGCAGCCTGTCCCTTTCCTATCATTATGTCAATAGAATAGTCTTCCATTGCAGGATATAAGACTTCTTCCACCTGTCTGTTTAATCTGTGAATTTCATCAATAAATAAAATATCGTTTTCTGATAGATTATTTAAAATTGCAGCCATCTCGCCGGGCTTTTCAATTGCCGGTCCCGATGTGACTTTTATATTTACTCCCATTTCATTGGCAATAATTGTTGCAAGAGTTGTTTTTCCAAGCCCGGGTGGTCCATAAAATAAAACATGATCCAGGGGTTCATTCCTTGATTTTGCCGCTTCAATAAAAATTTTCAAATTATTTTTTGCCTTCTGCTGTCCCACATATTGTTCTAAAGTCTGCGGACGTAGTCCTTTTTCAATTACAATATCTTCAGATGCAACATCTGTTTGAATAATTCTCTTTGCCATATTTATTTCCTTTAAATAATATTTTTAAGTGCAAGTTTTAATAGTTCTTCAACATCGTCAGTTATTTTGTCTACTTTATTAACGGCATTAAATGCAGATGTTCTTGAATAGCCAAGGGCTATAAGTGCTTCTATTGCATCGGATTTGACCTCTGTGTCCGCAACTGCTTCGCCGGGATTTGTGGAGATTACTTCTTCCAAATCAATCTTATCCTTTAACTCAATGATTATTCTTTGAGCCGTTTTGGCTCCTATCCCCTGTGCTTTCGAAATTGCTTTAGCATCACCTGATATAATTGCCATCTGAAGACTGTCCCCAGGACATGCAGTAATAATTGACAAACCACCTTTAGGTCCAACTCCGCTTACACCAATTAATTTTTTGAAAAGATTCAATTCTTCTTTTGAAAGAAAACCATATAACTGCATTGCATCTTCTTTAACATTCAAATATGTATATATTTTTAATTCTTCACCTGACCCAATCAATTCAAGTGAACTTTGTGGCATAAATATGCCATAGCCAATGCCGTTATTATCTATTATTACTTTATCTTCTTCCACCTCTTCAATAATTCCTTTTATATATGAAATCATAACAAACCTACTTCCTGATTATCTTTGAAAAAACAGTATTTATTCTTTTTATAACTATATCTGAAAGAATGCCAATTGCCGCCCCTGTTATAAGTCCTGAAATCATAAGAACAGGTATATAAATAACCACACTATATGTTTCAACTACAAAACCGGCAATTATAAGTTGTGCAATATTATGTGAAACACCACCAAGAATTGCAATAGTAATTACAGACAGTTTATTAATTTTTTTGGATATTGCCATAACGCAAAAACTAATTAATGCCCCTGAAATACTAAATAGAATTCCAAAGAGATTTCCAAACATTGCTCCAATAATAATTATCCTTAATATGTTTATAAGAATGGCCTCTTTATATCCCAATAAATATAAGGCAAGCATTATTGCAAAATTTGCAAGTCCAATTTTCACTCCGGGTATGCCGGTAATCGGAATAAAACTTTCTATATAACTTAGTACAACAGCAAAAGCCGTAAATAATGCTGTTAATGATATTTTTTTTGTCATAAGCACTCCAATGTATTGTTTTTTAGTAAATTCACATTACCTGTAGGTTACTTTAACTATAACTCTATGAGGAAGGCATATTATACTTTCCCCATTGGAAGAAATTCTCCCCTGCTTTACACATAATTTATCAGGACAATTGGCGTCTTTCATAAAAACTTTTCCTGAACGGACAGTAACAATGTTAGTTTTATCTTTATCTTTTATCTCATATGTTTTGTCCTTATTTATTGGAAATTCTTTCACAAGTTTATTATTTTGAAATACCTGAACTTTAGTCCCTTCGCCCTTAAAAAAAGCACTTATAAAAAAATAACTTATAATTGCTACTATTATTATAATTGTTATAATTATTATGTCAGTTTTTCTTTTCTTCATATTATTTCCTATATAATTCATTTCAAAAAAGAACAAATGTTTACCACAACTGTAATGTTACCACATTAGCAAACAATATACAAATATTTCTTTACCCCAATTTTATTTAAATATGATTATATATAAGATTGTACATAGTATGTTTTTCTTTAAAGATTTTTTGTATTATGCTATAGTATTATTTAGTTAAAGGAGCAAAATCAAATGTTAAAATCAAAAAAAACAGCAGCTTTTATTATAATACTTGCATCAATTTTTTGTACTACTTCCTGCAAAAAAAATGAGGAAATACTTTCAAAAAACTATTTTGCATTAGACACAATTATAACAATATCTATATACTCATATTCTAATGATGCGGATGCCGAGGCCATAATGGATAAATGTTTCGATTTATGCAAACATTATGAACAGATTTTTAGCAAAACAGTAAAAGACAGCGACATACATAAATTAAATCATAATGAAAAATTTGAACATAACGAATTTACAGATAAAATTATTAATGACAGTCTTGATATTAGTGAAGCAACTGAAGGTGCCTTTGATATAACAATTTCTCCTTTGGTTGATCTTTGGAATATCTCCGGTGGAAATACATCAGTTCCATCAAAGGATAAAATTAATGATTGTTTAAAAAAAGTGAATTACAAAAATATCATCAGTGATTCAGATTCCTTTTCACTTAAAAAAAATACTCAGGTGGACCTTGGAGGAATTGCAAAAGGTTTTATCGCTGACAAGCTAAAGAATTACATGGTGTCAGAAGGTGTCACCTCTGCCATCATTAATCTAGGTGGAAATGTACTTACAATTGGAGACAATAACGGAGATGATTTTACAATAGGGATAAAGAAACCTTTTTCTAAAAAAGAAAATGAATATTCTGCCAAAATAAAAATAAAAGATAAATCAGTTGTAACATCCGGTTCATATGAAAGATATTTTAAAAAAGACGGAAAAATATATCACCACATTCTCAATCCTAAAACAGGCTACCCTGTAGAAAATAATTTAAATTCTGTAACCATTATCTCAGAAAATTCTGAGTATGGAGATGCGTATAGCACCGCATGTTTCGTTCTTGGTCTTGATAAAGGCATGAAATTTATAGAACAGCAAAATGATACGGAAGCCATATTTATAACAAAAGATAATAAATTTCATTTAACATCAGGGTTAAAATTTGATAATGGTAAGAATGTTATAGTTAAAAAAATAAATAAGAACAATTGAAAAGGCAAAGACTAATATGAGAAAATGATAGGCAGTATTTCGTATACTTTGCGAAAGCAGTTGCTAATAGACGCCGCAGCAAAGTTAGAAATACAACGTGTTTTCCATTTAGTCTTTGCCTTTTCAATTTTTATTTTCTTTTATTTATTGATACTCTAAAAAATCTTAGCATGAATTTTTTGAAATCAAATGGTATTAATGGATATATATAACTGGTTTGAGCAATGGTTTTATTAAGAGCTATTGTTAAAATAGTAATCAATATTCCGATTATGAAGCCCCATATGTTAAATAATTGGACTAATACTAAGGATATTAACCTTAAAAATTTTATGGAGTATGCCAGTTCGTAATTCTCGTGAGTAAAGTTTGCAATGGCAACTACTGCCATATATAACATTGTCTGTTCTGCAAACCATCCTGTGTTTACGGCAAATTCACCAATTATTATTGCTGCAATCAAACTTAAAGGTGTATTTAAGGTGCTTGGGGTGTTAATTGCCGCAATCTTTAAACCATCTATTGCCAGCTCTAATATTAAAAGTTGCCAGAATATGGGAACGTATTGCGGGTCTAACTTCGTAAACATTAACCAGTCAGGAAGCATAGTAGGATTATTGGCATAAAGTAAAAACAGTGGTGTTAACAAAAGGGACAAGACTGTTATGGCTGCTCTTGCAAGTCTTAAATATGTTCCTGTAATAGGTGGGAAGTAATAATCATCAGCTTCTTCAATAACATCAAAGATTGTTGTTGGCAAAAGCATTGCTGCCGGTGAATTATCTACCAGAATACATATCTGTCCTTCTAAAATTTCAGCAGCTACAGTATCCGGTCTTTCTGTATATCTGAATTTAGGAAACGGATTAAACCAATGCCCTTTGTGTAGACATTCCGAAAGGCTCTCCTGATTCATAGGCAATGCGTCTGTTTTTATGTTATTTAGCTTTTTTTTAATACGTGATAAGAGTTTTTTATCAACTCTGTCATCCATATAGCAAATGGCAATATCAGTTCTGGAACTCGTACCTGCACGCAATATTTCACATTTGTATTCCGGACTTCTAATTCTTCTTCTAATGAGAGCCGTATTACACACAATTGTTTCAACAAATCCATCTCTTGAACCACGTAAAACTTTATATTTTTCAGGCTCCTGCACGTTTCTGGCAGGGTATTCTCTTGCATCAATTAAAAAGGCCTTATCATAACCTTCTATAACAAGACATAAAACACCGGACAATGTCATTGTTATAACATCATATTCCTGATCAAACATTTCTACCTCAAGTATGGGAATAAGTGCATCTGAAAAATCTACGGGGTTATCAGGCATTTCTTCTTCTTTAATTCCGGCAAAGAACTGTTGGACTTTTTCCAGCAGATCTTCATTACAAAAGCCATTAATAAAATACATACTCGCTTTTCTTCCACCAATTGTTGTATTTTTCTTTAACATATCAAAACTGTTTGGTATATCTAAAATTTCATCTAATTTTTCTGTATTGCTTTTTAAATCTTTACTAATAAATTTTTCCATAAAAAAACCTCACACTATATTCTAGTGTGAGGTTTTCATTAAAAAATATTCATATATTAATTAATTTCTTCAATTACCTTTTTCGGACATTTTTCTTTGCAGATTCCACAATTTTTACATTTGTCCTGCAATATTGTTGCAAGGTTATATTCAAAATCTATAGCTGCATTTGGGCAGTTTTTTGCACAAAGGCCACAACCGATACATCCAGCTGTACAAGCCTGCATAACATCTTTTCCCTTATCTCTTGAACTACATTTAACCATATATTTTGAATCATACGGTATTATGGAAATAAGACCTTTAGGACAAGCTTCTACACACTTTCCACATGCCTTACATTTTTCCCTGTCTACAATTGCTTTTCCGTTTACTACGTGAATTGCATCAAATTCACATACCTTCACACAACTTCCAAGTCCCAGACATCCGTAAGAACATGCCTTTGATCCACCACCTGGAATGTTAGCAGCATCCTCACAGGACATGTTGCCGTAATAATTATATTTATTTTTTGCCTTGTCACAGTCACCGGAGCATGAAACATAAGCCACTTTTTTTACTACCTTTGCTTCTACACCTAAAATTTCTGCAATTTTATTTGCAACGGGTTCGCCACCAACAGGACATGCTGAAGGCTCACTATCACCTTTCGCAATGGCTGCCGCCAATCCGTCACATCCGGGATATCCGCATCCACCACAATTATTTCCCGGAAGTGCTTCTCTTATTGCCACTTCTTTTTCATCAACCTCAACTGCAAGAAACTTTCCTGCAATTCCAAGGGCTATTCCAATTATCAGTCCTACACCGCCAACAATGGCAATGGCAAATAAAATGCCTTTTAAGGTAGTACTAATTGCTAATAAACTCATTCTTATACCTCCTTAAATTACACCTGTAAAACCTGTAAATGCTATAGCCATAAGTCCGGCAGCTACAAGGACAATTGGTGTTCCCTGAAATGCCTTTGGAATGTTGTTATTTTCTGACTTTTCTCTTATTCCTGCCAAAATAACAATAGCAATTAAAAATCCTACTGAAATTCCAAGTGAATTTGCCATACTTTCGGCAAAACTGTATTTACTGTCGATATTTGAAATCGCAACACCTAATACAGCACAGTTAGTTGTTATAAGTGGAAGATAAACACCAAGAGCTTCATACAATGGTTTAATAAATTTTTTCAAAACCATTTCAACTAACTGAACTAAAGCTGCAATAACCAGAATAAACACAATTGTCTGTAAATATTCAAGATGAAAAGGAACAAGTAAAGCATAATACAATCCATAAGTAACTGCTGAAGCAATCATAATTACAAATATAACTGCTGTTCCCATTCCGGCTGCAGTATCTGTTTTCTTTGAAACACCAAGGAACGGACATAATCCCAAAAACTGACTAAGTACAACGTTATTTACCAATGCAGCACCAACTGCAATTAACATACAATTAACCATTTATGCCTCCTCCTTTTCTTCTTTATTACATGAATCAAACTGTGTACATCCTGCACAGCCACCGCATTCTTCACAATGCAACTTTCTAGGCTTCTTACCTTTACTAATTCTGATATGATTTTGTATTGCAATTAGAGCCGCCAGCACAAAGAATGCTCCTGGTGCCATTACAAAAATTCCAATACCGTCCCAATGCGGAATATTTATTCCTAAAATTGTTCCTGCACCTAATATTTCTCTGAAAGCACCTAATAAAGATAATGCAATAGTAAATCCCAGTCCCATTCCAAGTCCGTCGAAAATTGAAGGAAGAACAGGATTTTTTGAAGCATAACTTTCTGCCCTGCCTAAAATGATACAGTTTACTACAATAAGGGGAATATAAATTCCAAGTGAACTATTAAGTGACGGCAGATATGCTTCAAGAAGAAACTGAAGTATAGTTACAAAGCTTGCAACAATAACAATAAATGCCGGTACACGTACACTGTCAGGAATTACTTTTCTTAGCATTGATATAACCATATTTGACATTACAAGAACTGCCATTGTGCTAAGTCCCATGCCTGCACCATTAATAAGAGATGATGTTACCGCAAGTGTGGGACACATTCCAAGTATCAGCACAAATGTCGGATTTTCTTTAACAATTCCGTTATATAAACGTTCAACACATCTGTTCATTATTTACCACCTCCCACTATATATTTAACACAGTAGACTGCAGCGTTAACACCATGAGTAACTGCATTTGATGTTATTGTAGCACTACTTATGGCATTGATTTCATTATCTGCTGTGGCTCCACTTTTCTTATATTCAAAGAACTCAGCTTTTTTGTTATTAAACTGATTTTTGAAAGAATCATCCTTGGCTTTCATACCAAGTCCCGGAGTTTCGCTAAGTGATAAAAATGAAATTCCCGTAACCGTTCCATCTTTCTTTACACCTACTGTCATTTGTAAAGAACCGTCATATGCTTCATTGTCAGTAACTGTTACAATGTATCCCAATTCATTTTCTGAACTGTCCTTTGCCAAAATAACATTGTCAATGTCTGCATTAAAAGCCTTTATTGTTGAAATATTATTGGCACTTTCGTTTTTCTTAACTAAATTCTTTATATAATCAGCTGCCTTTGTGGAATCAATTACAACTTCATCAAAGCTTTCCATCTGATTCATAACGGATTTATATGCTTCAAGTTTTGTTTTTTCTTCCTGCTTTGCTCTTGCGTCTGAAGTAACATTATATACGAAACCAAGTCCAAATCCTGCCACAAGAGTAATGGCAAACAATATTAAAGTGTTTTTTATTATTTTATTCATATTATTTGCCTCCTTTCGCTTTTACAATGCCAAAGGCTTTAGGTATAGACCATTTTTCAATTAATGGAACTAAAAGGTTACAGAAGATTATTGCAAAAGATACACCCTCTGCCGTATTTCCAAAAGTTCTGAAAATTGCTGTCAAAAGGCCTAAACATATTCCAAATATATATCTTCCTGATTTTGTAATTGGAGATGTGGCATAATCCGTTGCCATAAAAAACGCACCAAATATAAGACCACCACCGCATAACTGCATAGCAAGGAAATTAATATCCGTACTTTTATTAAAAAGCATTATGCAAATGCCAAATACAACAATATATGTAAGAGGAATTCTTAAATCAATAATTTTTCTTACGGTTAAATATAATGCACCGATTAAAAGGGCTATTACACTTGTTTCACCAATTGTTCCTGCATGATTTCCAATAAACATATCAAGAATAGATGATGAACTCTCACCTAAATTCTTTAATGCTGTCAATGGTGTTGCTGATGTTGCAGCGTCTACGCCTTTAACATCTGAAGGATAAAAAGCTGTCATGTTGCCTGCAAAACTTAACGCCAAAAAGCATCTTGCTCCCAAAGCAGGGTTCATAAAGTTTTGTCCAAGACCACCAAATAACTGTTTTACAATTATAATGGCAAATGCTCCACCAAGTGCTGCCTTCCAATACGGAAAAGTACATGGAAGATTCAATGCAAGAATCATACCTGTAACTACTGCACTTAAATCATATATTGTAATCTTTTGATCCGTAATGGTTGTGTAAATATACTCTGATGCAACACATGCCAATACTGTTATAAGAATCAGCAATGCTGAATGTATACCGTATTTTATTCCGAATAAATTTGTTGAATTATAAATTCCAAAAACCGTAGCAGGTAACATAGCAATAATGACATCCCTCATAATTGACTGAGTTGTCATTTTTGCCTTTACATGAGGGCTGGATGACACATTATACATAATTATTCACTCTTACCCTTTCTTCTCATAGCCTGTACTTTTCTCTTCATTGTACGAACTGACTGAGTAATATTTCTATTGGCAGGGCAATTGAAATTACAAGTGCCACATTCTATGCATTCCATTCCATGCATTTTGATGAAGGCATCCATATCATTGGCACCACTTGCCTGGGCAAGTTTTGCACAAATAAGGCCTTCCGGACATACCATTGCACATTTACCACAATTTAAACAGTTAGTTGTAACTGCGTGGGCAATTTCATCTTTCTTAAATGCAAGTAGTGCAGATGAACCTTTTATAACCGGAACATCCAGAGTAAACATAGCCTGCCCCATCATAGGACCACCGGATAATATTTTCTCAACATTTTCATCAATTCCTCCGGCTTCTTCTATCAACTTTGAATGGCTGGTTCCAAAAGGTACCTGTAAATTACATGGTTCATTTATTCCATCGCCGGATATTGTTACAATTCGCTCAGTTAACGGTTTTCCAAGAGCAACTGCACGATAAATGTTGTATACTGTATCAACATTGTCAACAATGCATCCCGCATCAGCAGGTAACATAGAGGAATTAATTTTTCTTTTGGTTACGGCATAAATAATATGTCTTTCTGATCCTTGAGGATATTTTGTCTTAAGTTCCGCAACGGAAATTTTATCCTCATTTTTTGTTAATTCTTTTAAGTTCTTTATAACATCAGGTTTGTTATTTTCGACTGCTATAACTCCTTTTGCGTTGTCAAAAAGCTTAAGGACTATCTTTAAGCCTTCAATAACTTCTTTTGGCTGTTCTACAAGCCTTCTGTAATCAGCCGTTATATAAGGCTCGCACTCAGCTGCGTTAACAATGACATAGTCAATTGCGTTTTCATCCTTTGGTGCTAATTTAACATGAGTTGGAAAACATGCCCCACCAAGTCCCACAACTCCACAATTAGCAACTGCTTCTCTGATATATTCCTTTGTCCATTTATCAGGAACTTCATAAGGTTTAATTTCTTCATACTCTTCATCATTTTCAATAACAATTGATAAGACTTTGCTGCCGTTTGGTACTAATCTTTTTTCTATTTTTTTCACTGTACCTGAAACGGATGAATGGATATTGGTCGAAACAAACCCGGTTGCTTTACCGATTAACTGACCCTTTAATACCCTTTCACCAACCTCAACTGTTGGTTGTGCCGGTGCCCCGATATGCTGCGACATAGGGAATACCAGTTCTTTTCCGGGTAATATTTTTCTAACAGCTTTGTCTTTTGACAGTTCTTTTCCATCATATGGATGGACACCGCCCTTAAATGTTAGAATAGACATTTTTTTACCTCTCTTTTCTTTGAATTACATACCTTATATAATAATACGTTTTAGGCATTTGTTCAATGTAAATAACATCCAATCCTGAAAAATAAGAAAAGGCTTATGCTATTTAACAGATTACTTTGTTTTGTTAGCATAAGCCTTATTAAAATTAAGCTTTATTTAGTTGTTATAGTCTTCCATTTTCCATAAACCTTTACATTATTTATTATCTTATAAGCTCTTATTTTAATTCTATATTTGTACTTTCTCTTTAATGTAAGTTTATTTTTTTTGTTTGACTTAAGAATAATCTTTTTGTACTTTTTTGATTTACTTAAAGCTCTATATTTAATAACATAACCTGAACTATAAGTATTCTTTTTCCACTTAATACTTATCTTCTTCTTCGCCTTTTTAGCTTTAAGACCTTTTACAGTTAGTTTTTTCTTTGAAATGCCGGAATCAGTTGTTGTTTTCTTAAAATTATCCATTGTAGTCTGAATATTATTATTTCCTGTTGTAGCAGTTTGTGTTGCTGTCCCAGTTTCAGGCTGTATAGTTGTTACTTCCTCTGTTATTGGATTTTCGGTAGTTGCCGATTCTATAGTTGTAGGTGCTTCTGTTGTAGGCGGTACTTCACCTTTTTCTCCCTTTACTTTCAGGTCTACTGTAACTGTCTGATCTGCAAGCTGTGCAAATTTAGGACCATAAACTTCATTATCCGCATAACGTTTTGCATAGTTTTCATATACTTCATGTGAAATTAATGCACCAACTGTTACTACTGTATCATATTCAGGTGCTGTAACTCTTAAAGTCTCATCATCAACAATGTCTTTATCTGAAGAAATCCAGTATCTCTGATTATCAGGAACGGGTTCTTCAGGATTATGTATTTTAACTATAATACCATTGTTGTTTGGTTTATTTACATAAGTTGAAGAATATACAGAACCATCTTCATTTTCATAAATTCCGTAGAAAGTTTTTAAGTCTCCTGTAATGTTATCCCTGTTAGCATTATTGTTTTTAATAAACTCAAAGAAATTATTTTTAGCATTATTCATAAATGTAATTGCATCATTAATTTCCTTATCTGTCAAAGGAACAACCTTAAGTTTTATTTCTCTTGTTGCCTTTATGTTAGGATTTTCTTTACTTGACACTGTCACATTAAGAGTAACTTCTTTTGCTTCTTCTCCCGGAAGCGGTCTGTAGGTATATGTTCTGTAACCATATACTTCCATTACACTTGTATCGCTACTCTTAACATCAAAACTATAATATTTTCCATCAAGACCCAGCTTTCTTGGAGTTGCAAGTTGAACATCACCTTTTACATTTTCAAAATCAAGAGCACCCCCTGTTGTAAAATCAGACATGTTATCTTTGTAGGCATTTAATTTTTCATCAAGTTTTTTACTTTCTTCCTTTACTTCATCGTAAGCTAAAACTTTAACTTTGATTTTTTTTGTAAAAGTTTCAGTAACGCCTGATGCTTCTGTGGAATCATTAAATCTTTCAAATGTAAATGTAGCTGTAATTGTAACATCTGTATCTTTATTCTGTCTGTAAACAGAGGCTTTATAATACATGTTATTATAATTGTTGTCCCAGTCTGCATTTTTTGCAACGGAAATCACATCAGTATTACTTGATGTGTAAGTTGTTTTAATCCATTTACATATTGTATTTTTTTCATTGTATTTTACAGTAGGATATGTTGGTAACTGTAAATTTGAGACAACTGCATCTAAGTTTTCATTTTCACCTAAAATCTGTTCACTTTCATAGTTAGAAGCAACAGTATTTAAGTCGTCTTTTACTTTGCCTAAATCCCAGCGTAACTGTACACATGATGGTATGTATTCAACTGTTACATTATTAAGTGTAAGGTTAAATACTACATCAACATTTTCAAAGTTCATATTGCTTCCCGGATTTTCAAACATATTTTTATAATAATAGTGAAGTGTTCCGTCAGGCTCAACGAAAGTTTTATCAGTATCAAATCTGTTAGAAACTGATTTAATTGATACTTTAATTCCCTTATCCCTGTACTCATCCTTTGCATTAACAAGATCTGAAACATATGTAACTATATTTTTTACTTCGTTGAATTTTGGTCTTATAACACCACTTGGCAAGACTTTAACTAATTCATTAAGTGTTTCTGTATCTTCCTTATCAGTGTTAGTGCCTACTTCCCAACTAAGAACTGGATATCCATTAGTCTCATCATCAACATATGCCTCACCAAGTTTTTCTGTCAATGTTTTTAATTCATCCGTTGAAATCATTGTTATACCTGAAACATCAACTTCATTTCCAAAACCATATGATTTTTCGTGAGTGTTTTCTACATAGTATATGTTTGATGAATTTGTTGTTTTTGTAAGGAATCCATAGATACTTCCCACCTGTCCGTTTCCTGTAATCACTCCGGAATTGTAACAGTTTTTAATGTCACTTGAAAGTGTTGATGTTGTGTTTGCATATCCAACGATTCCGCCAACTCTCTGAGCAGATGCCAATGTTGTTGAAATTTCTGCTGTATTATAGCAGTTTGATACATTAGTACTTTTCTGAATCTGTCCGATAATTCCTCCGCAATATTTGATTTTTCCTGAAATTGATCCCTTAGAATAGCAGTTTGATACAGTACTCTTTTCTGCATAACCTGTTATTCCACCAATGTTTGCTGCAGTGATATCAGTAAGTTTAATTGTAAGGTCTGCACCACAATTTTCAATTTTTGAATTAACGGCTTTAGGTGTGATTCCTGCAACATATCCTCTTGTTGAAGTGATACTTCCCTTTACAACAACGTTTTTAACTGTTGCTCCATTAATTGTACCAAATAATCCCTGATAAGTTTTTTCAGCATTAATATTAAGTGTTACGGAATGTCCATTTCCATCAAATGTTCCCGTAAAACTGTCAGGATAATTGTTTTCAGTCTGTCCGATTGTAAAAGTTACATTATCAATATTATTTTCCAATGTGTAATTACCATCTAAGGGATAGTTTTCGTCCTTTCCTATTAATGCTAACTGTTCAGCTGTTGATATTTTTATGGAATCTGCATCATCTGCCTTAGCATTGTCTGCCTGCAAATTAATTCCCGTAAATATCAACGCAAGTGATAATAAAACTGAAATAATTCTGCGTGTTATTCTGTTCATTTTTTGTTATCCTCCTTAGTTTTATACTTGAAGCAACACGAAAAAAGCCCCGAAACAATCTGTTTCAGGGGCAAAGAATAATCTGAATAAAATATTTGCACAGCAAAACAAGGCTTATGTAGCCTTTCTTTTATTTAGAAGTCCTTTATCAATTCCCCGTGATACAACTCCAGAACTCTATGCAGGTCTCCTGGCTTACAGATCATTGCCTCATCTTCCCTTCCCGGTTTCCCAGTGGGTGAAATAGTCATAAGAATCAGCTCCCTGCTCACAGTGGCGGGACCGTACAGGATTCTCACCTGTTTCCCTCTTAGCCAATTTTTACATTGGAACATAAAGTCTTTTTTTATTATCAACGCCTATAATAGCATTCCCCTATTCCATTGTCAATTTCCTATTATTTTGATAGAATAAAACTTATGTTAGTAATAAGAAATAAAGCAGATATAAAAATTGAATATCCAATAGAAAAAATTGCAAATAAAGATAAGGTTTTATTTTTTGATATTGAAACAACAGGTTTTTCAAGGAAATACTGTATTGTTTACCTTATTGGTTGCATGTATTACGCCGGAAATGAACTTTGTTATACACAATGGCTTGCTGAAAATTTTAATGATGAAGCAAATGTACTTATGGCATTTCATAAATTTGTTCAGGGCTTTGATACAATTATACATTTTAACGGCAACGCCTTTGATATGCCTTTTGTAAAGGAACGTGGGGAAAAATACAAGCTTAATTTTGACTTTGATAACTTTAAAAGTATTGATATTTACAAACCTGTCTCTAAATTAAATCATATTTTAAATATGGAAAATCAAAAGCAGAAATCTTTTGAAAAATTACTTGGAATTAAACGACAGGATCCTTTTAGTGGCGGTGATTTAATTGAAGTGTTTAAGCAATATGTAGAATCTAAAGATGAACGATTACTAATACCGTTGTTATTACACAATAAAGAAGATGTATTTTATATGGGAAAACTTTTATCTTTACTTTCGATTTCAGATATTTTTCTTGGAAAATATAATGTTAAGAATTACCGGTTTAATGAATTTACAGACTTAAATGGAGATACTGCAAAGGAACTATGTATTGAATTAGAATTAAATTCATCTCTTCCAACAAAATTATCCTATAATCTGGAGGGAGTTCATTTTAACGGTGACGGAAATCTGGCTCATATTTCTGTTTCCCTTATAAATGGAACATATAAATATTTCTACAATAATTATAAAGATTACTATTTCCTTCCACTTGAGGATAAAGCTGTACATAAATCTCTTGCAAGATTTGTAGATAGTAAGCATAAAAAAAAGGCTACGGCTTCTACATGTTACGAAAAGGTAACCTCTGAATTTCTTCCTTTGTTTGATTTAAAAAATGAGGTGTTTACAAAATATCTTTTAAATGAATTTAAAGATAAAACCGGATGCATAAAAGCAGATACTCTAAATAATAGCACCATTAAAGAATACACTACTATGATTCTTAAATTTATTGAGAAAAAGCACTAAACTTTTATATAAAACAGCTTCGTCCAAAGAAAGAGACCCACAATTAAGTGAGTCTCTTTTTCGCTCTTAACAGTTAAATGTTATTTACCGCTCATCTGTCTTTCCTGAGCTTCAATCATCTTTTTAACCATCTGTCCACCAACAGATCCTGCCTGAGCAGATGTTAAGTTACCATTGTAACCATCTGTAAGCTGAACGCCTACTTCTGATGCACATTCCATTTTAAATCTGTTCATAGCACTCTTTGCTTCAGGAACATTAACTTTGTTTGTGTTGCTCATAACAATACCTCCATTTTTCATACAAGAAAATTTTTGCCTGTAACGAAGCTTCAATTGAATTTTTGTTACAGTAGTATTATGTGAAAAATGAAGAATTATAAACTGGTAAGTTGTTGTTTTTCTGACAAAATTTGAGAATTTATTTTCTTAATAATTCTACAATGTCTTTAAATTTCATACTGTTAGATGCTTTCACTAAAACAGTGTCATCTTTTTTTATAATATTTTTAATTTTTTTCTCAAAATCTTCTTTATTTTCATAATACAAAACTTCATTGTCGGAAGTTTTTGCTTTATTTGCAATGTTTTTCGCAAGACTTCCAATGCAAATCACAAGGTCGATGTCTAATTCGGCTGCTTTCTCACCTACTTCTTCGTGTAGTTGTACTTCTTTAGCTCCAAGTTCAAACATATTGCCTAATATTGCAACTTTTCTTCCGGTGGCATTTGAAAGTACCTCAAGACTTGCTTTCATTGACATTGGATTGGCATTATAGCAGTCATCTATTACTGTTATGCCATTATTTACAAAAATATTGTTTCTACCGCTAATTGCTTTAAGTTTTCTTATTCCACTATCAATTTCTTCCAAAGTCATTCCAAAGTGAACACCAATACATGTTGCTGCCAAGGCATTATAAAGCATATGATATCCCGGAATTGGAATTAATGTATCAAAACATTTTCCGTCATAATTTATTGTAGCCTCAGTACCTAAAACACCAATCTGTTTATATGTTTTAACTGTAACTTTCTGATCAGTATCAATACCAAAGAATACAGGCTTATTACCATTAACTTCCTTTACATTTATCAACTTATCATCATCACCATTTAAAACAACAAAGCAATCTTTTTTAGCGTAATCAAACATTTCTGTTTTTGCCTTAAACACGCCATCCCTATCACCTAAATTTTCTAAATGGCAGGTACCGATATTTGTTATCACACAAACATCAGGCTTTGAAACCTTCGCAAGTCTGTGCATTTCTTCAAAATCACTGATACCCATTTCAATAACTGCAATATCATGATTAGCTTTTATTTTCAAAATAGTAAGTGGCATGCCTATTTCGTTATTATAGTTTCCTTCTGTTTTTAACACATCAAATTTTTCACTTAAAACAGAGGCAATAATTTCCTTTGTACTTGTTTTTCCAACACTACCGGTAATACCGATAATCTTGCAATCAAGCTGTTCTCTGTAAAATTCTGCAATGTCCTTTAATGCCTGTGCAACTGACTTAACCTTTATGTATGGTCCTTCAGGATTTTCTAAGTCCTTTTCAGATAATGTAGCCAATGCTCCCTTTTCAAAAACCTGTGGAATAAAATCATGTCCGTCAACCCTTGCACCTACAAACGGAAGATATAAATATCCTTCTTTAATAAGACGGCTGTCTTTTTCCACACCCGAAATTTCTTCATTAAGTATAGAATCTTCTCCTACATAGCTTCCGTTACAGGCTTCTGTTATATTTTTAAGTGTCATATTTTTCAACTTCATATGCTATCGCTCCATTTATTTCATAGATAATTTTACAAGGTTATCACACAATGTAGGATAATCAATTCCTATTGCTCTTGCCTCATCAGGAATAAGACTTGTTTTGGTCATTCCCGGTAACGTGTTTACCTCGAGGCAGTACATATTGTTGTCTTTATCCATCATGATATCTGCCCTTGCATAAGGTTCACATCCGATTGCCGCACATGCATCTTCTGCAACTTTCTGCATTTTTTTAGTTAATTCTTCATCTAAATTGGCAGGACATACATGATCTGTTGCTCCCGGTGCATATTTATTTTTGTAATCATACCAGCCTGTTTTTGGAATAATTTCAACAACAGGCAATGCCTTATTGCCTATCACTCCAATTGAAAATTCTCTTCCTTCAATATAATTTTCCACAAGAACTGTGTCATCAAGGTCAAAGCACTCTTTAAGTGCTCCATCATATTCTGATTCATCCTTTACTAAAACGACACCAACACTGGAACCGCCATTACATGCTTTTACAACAACAGGAATCTCCATTCCTATAGTATTCAAATCAGAAGGTTCACCTTTCTTAATCCATGCACTTTTTGCTGTAGGAACATTTTTTGAAAGAAAAATCTGTTTTGTAACAGCTTTGTCCATTCCAATCGCACTGGCAAGTGGACCGGAACCTGTGTATTTAATTCCAAACAAATCAAGTGTTGACTGACATTTACCGTCTTCACCATTTTTTCCATGAAGAGCCATAAATACAATATCTGCCTTAGAACAGATTTCTATAACATTTTTTCCAAAGAATTCTCTTCTTTTTTCATCCACATACTTTGAAAGTTCCTGTATCTTTTTCTTTTCTTCTTCTACATTATACTCTCTATTTGATTTTTCAAAAATCTCTATGTCATCAAGACCAAAATATACATCAATAAGAATAGCATTGTGTCCTTTGCTTCTAAGTGCTTCACACACATTAGATCCGGAATCAATGGATACTTCTCTTTCTGTACTATTTCCGCCACATAAAACTACAATATTCATATTATTTACGCTCCTTTTGAAGTATTTCAACAAAAATAATTATAATGCATATTATATTTTATACAATACAAAATTATATATTAATCGAATTACACTGTATATCTTTCAATATCTTTTTTTCTTCGTCACTCACCGGAAGTTTACCTTTTTCAACTAAATCTACTGCCATTGCAGCATCTTTTAGTACATCGGCATCATTCATAATGTCTCCCAGTTTAAATTCAAAATCACCACTTTGTCTTACGCCAAAGAAATCACCGGGACCTCTTAATTTCAAATCTTCATTTGCAATAAAAAATCCATCATTTGATTTATTTAATATTTCAAGACGTTTTTCGGCATCTTTTTTTCCGCTTCCATTAATAAAAATACAATAAGACTGATATTGTCCTCGTCCGACACGTCCTCTTAACTGATGCAATTGTGCCAGACCAAAACGTTCGGCATTTTCCACCATCATAACAGTAGCATTAGGAACATTAACGCCTACTTCAACAACTGTGGTAGATACTAATACCTGAATTTCATTTCGGGCAAATCTTCCCATAATTTCATTTTTCTCTGAAGGTTTCATTCTGCCATGTAAATATTCTACTTTAATTCCCGGATGAAGAATTTTATTTAGTTTTTCACTATACTCAATAACGTTCTCCCCTTCTACAGCTTCGCTATATTCAACCGTTGGGCAGATAATGTATACTTGTCTTCCGCTATCAACCTGTTTTTCTATGAAATTATATGCTTTAGGACGATATTCCGTTCCAACCACACAGTTTGCAATTGGTTTTCTTCCTGCAGGCAGTTCATCTATAACGGAAATGTCCAAATCACCATACATTATAATCGCCAGCGTTCTCGGAATTGGTGTGGCACTCATGACCATAATGTGTGGATGATTTCCTTTTTCAGATATCATTTCTCTTTGCCTTACGCCAAATCTGTGTTGTTCATCAGTAACTGCCACAGCCAGATCCTTAAAATGAACTTTTTCCTGAATTACCGCATGGGTTCCAATTACAATATCCGTTTCACCACTCTCTATTTTTTCGTATGCAAGACGTTTTTCTTTTGCAGTTAATGAACCTACAAGAATTGCTACATTTAAATTTAAATTATTTTTTATAATCAACTCTGTCACAAACTCAAAATGCTGCCTTGCCAGAACTTCTGTCGGTGCCATTATTGCTCCCTGCTTACCATTAAGAGCCGCCGTTAAAACAAGTAATACCGCAAGTATTGTCTTTCCTGAACCTACATCTCCCTGTACCAGCCTGTTCATGACTCTGTCCGAAGCGATATCTTCTTTAATTTCATTCCATGTTCTAAGCTGTGCGTTAGTCAGTTTAAAAGGCAGATTATTAATTAAATCTGTTATTTCTTTTGGTTCCTCTAATTTATTTTCATTAACTGTAATATCATTTTTTTCTTTTAAATTTCTAAGTGTTATAATAAAATAAAAAAACTCGTCAAATATCAACCGATTTCTTGCAAGCCGCATGTCCTCATAGTTTTTTGGATAGTGTATCGCCTTAATGGCAACGGACTTATCTATAAGATTAAATTTTTCTTTAACTGATTTCGGTATATTCTCTGTTGGCTCTGTCAGATTAAAAGCCTGTTTAATGGCTTTTTGCACTATATTATTAGTCATGCCTGATACAAGTGAATAAACTGGTTGCATTTCTCCCATTTTTTTATTATATTCCCTTATACCATATATCTTCGGCTGACTAATTTCAAAACCACCACGGTTTTCTTTTACAAATCCTCTGAACACAAAGGTATCTCCTATATGCAGTTTTCCTTTTAAATATGCAGAATTAAACCAAACGGCTCTTAAAGCAGACCCTTCTGAATCTCTTAAATATCCGGTTATTATCTGCAGATTTCTAATACGTTTCACCTCTACATTTCTAACAACTGTGGCATATATGGCCTGAGTTCTGTCACATTCAAGATTTCTAACCAATACAGGTTCTTCAAAGGTATCATAATACCGTGGATAATATGTCAATAAGTCCTCAACCTTTTCAATACCGGCACGATAAAATATTTTTTCAGTTTTCTCACCTATTCCATTAATTTCATTTAATCTCATAATAAATCACCATCTGAAATATTTTATCACATCAAACTGAAAAAGGGAACCGGACAATAAATGCCACAGTTCCCTTATGTCTGATTATTTTAAGTTGTTATTTTACTTTTTTAATCTTTTTAACCTTGCTATATTTTCCGTAAACATATTTCTTGTTTACCTTCTTATATGCACGAACCTTAAGGTAATATGCACCTTTTCCTTTTCTCTTGAAAGTGAATTTTGTCTTCTTAGTATTCTTAGCAACTTTCTTTTTGAACTTCTTATTCTGTGCATATACAATCTGATATCCGCCGGCGCCTTTAACTTTATTGTATGTTAATTTAACTTTTTTCTTTGTTGCCTTAACTTTCTTAACTTTAACCCTTGCCGGTGTAATCTTAAATTTAATTGTGTTTGTATCTTTAAAGTTGTTGATACCTTTGACATAAATCTTAGCTGTACCAATCTTCTTAGTATCTTTATATGAGATTGTATAATCAACACCTTCTCTTAAAGTTATACCTTTGTACTTTACAGTCATTTTAGGTTTATAATCTTTTCCTGTATAAACCTTATTTCCAACGCTGTTTGTTGTAGCACTCCAGATTACCTTTTTGCCTCTGTCACCCATCTTGTCTGATGTATATTTGCCGTTTGAGTATGACATAATCTTACACATTTCACCGTTGGCAAGTACACTGTAACCTGCTTTGTTAATAGCGTAATCAATACCACCATTACCACTTAAACTGTATGTACAAACATTTGTGAATTTAACTCCATCTGTGTCAGGACATTCGATACCTGACTTAACAAAGCACTGTGCTGCCTGATAGCATGAATAAATTCCAATACCATATCCTTCATGTGTCTTAACTGAAGAAGATACCTTGTAATCTGCGTAACCATATGTATCGCTTGCATTCCACTCATTCTGGCTTGCAATGTCATATGGTAATTCACTCTGGTACATGTAGCACTTTCCGCCATTTCCATTCCAGATTGTCTGATACTTCTGGAAATGTTCTACCATAAGACCATATGTTGTTATATTATCACCATTGAAGATAACACCTGTATCACATGTATTCTTTGTCCAACCTACTCCCATACCATGATCAGCTCTCCATATCCAGAAGTTATCACCAATTACGTTATTGCTGTTAATAATTACACAGTTAGTTGTCTTACATGGTGTATTGTCGGCACCACCAACTCTGTAGAATGTATCAATTAATGAAATAGGATTATCTACATTATTGTCATCATTTTTCTTTGTACCAACTGTAAGTAATGAATTTGAGTTCTTTCTTCCTGCATCAAAGAGGATTCCTGCAACCTTAACTCCTGCAATATCACCTATTGTCATACATTCATTTCCATTAGTTGGCTTAAGTGTTGCGTAACCAAGTCCTAAAACTACTGTGTCTTTATTTGTAATCTTAATAGGTTCACTTATTTCATAAATTCCCGGTGTTAACAGAAGGTTCTTTCCATCTTTAATTTCTTCGTTAATTTTTGCAGCTGAATCACCAGGCTTAGCAATATAGAAATCATCTAAACTGATTGTTTCGCCTTTAATTGAATCTCCATCCCATGAAACACCTGATGAATCTTTTCTAAGTTCAGGAACAAATACTCCGTATTCTCCCTTATCATCTACTGTAAGAAATGGCTTTTCCTGAACCTCAGGAGATTTTGTAACCTTAGTGTACTGTGCGACAGGCCATTCTCCATCAGGACCATTCTTAACTGTATTGTTTGTATCGTATAATGATTTAAATTCACATCCTACGAAAACATAATTCCATACGCTACCTTCCCAGCTGTTCGCTTCAACGTTACGCGATAACCACTGCTGTTGTGAGCCACCCGAAATACCTGATTCAGCATTTACTGTCTTTCCTGTTTTGTTGTCTTTATATGTATATTTTCTTCCTGCGATTTTAGAATCAGCAAGGAATCCGCCACTTGCATAACCACCATTCTGATGTAATGAAAGTGAACCCTTAATATTCATTCTTCTCATTGATGTAGCCTGAGATACAGCCCACATTGTGCTTTCTGCTGTTGTAGTAAGGTTTTCAACTGAACGCCAGAAATTGCAAAGTGCGTTAAAGTTAACTGAACCATCATATTTTCTGCCCTTCATCCATTCAGCCTTACAATTGATATTTCCAAGAACGGTATCTTTAGGTGAAATTCCCATACCTGCTACCTGTGTATAAAAACCGATTTCAACCTTTAAATCGTTGCTATATGTACCAGGTGCAAAAAGTAATGCATTTCTATCTGAAATGAACTGTCCGCTTTCTGTTTTCTTGTAAATGTTATCTATTGTTGACTGGATTTCTTTTGCATTATCAGTTGGCTCAAAAATGTTAGTATTATAACCGAATGTCTCTATTTCGTATGAAGTAGGTGCTGACATTTCATATTCTTTTCCATCCTGAACATACTGTACTTTGTAATATCCGTCATCATAATTTTTATCCTGATAACTATTTTCAGATGTAGTATCAATCTTTGTGTAAGTTGAATATCTACTATCTGCTCTGTAGACATTGTATGAACCATTTCCAATTTTATCCCATGAAATAGTACATGTCCCATCTGTATTTTCCTGGAATTTTAAGTTTGTTATTGCTGTTGATGCAGCTGATATCTTTGATGGAGTTACAGCAATACTTGTAACTATCAATGCACAAACTAAAAGCAAAGAAAATACTTTGTTTTTAAAATTTTTCATTTTTTAACTTCTCCTTTTTACAAATTTGTTCTCATTGTAACATATATACACAATCATTCCAATTATAAAAATGTTTTTATGCACATTTTATAAGATTTTCTTCTTGTATCTTTATATTAATTGGGGGATTTGAATAATTATTGTTAAAAGTCGTGCTTGTCTTGTAATATATGCACGGTTATCACTCTTTCAGCTTAGATTTCCCTGTAATTCAATGACTAATTATTGAATTTATCAAACCTAACCCCTTAAATATGTTTCAAAATTACAGGGATTTGCTTGAAAATATGTCAATTTCATGTAGGTCAAAAATTTTGAAATTAAAATGGGATTTTTTTACAGGGATATGACCGGAGATATTCAATTATCCATGTAAACTTTCTGGCTACAGATTCATAATTTTTATTATTTACAGAAATTTCAAACACGAAATCAATTATAACATACAAACCATCATCTAAAAGCTTACAAGCACACAAAAAGGTACAACCAAAACCACAAAAAAGCAGGACCGCCGCCCTAAGACAACCAATCCTGCTTTGTATATTCCAATATTCTATTTACAAACTAACTATTCCTACATCATTCCCATTCCAGGGTTTCCTGCTGGCATTGCCGGTGCATCCTCTTTGATGTTAGCAACAACAGATTCAGTTGTAAGCAATGTGCTGGCAACACTTGTTGCATTCTGCAATGCACTTCTTGTAACCTTTGCAGGATCAAGAATTCCTGCATCAACCATCTGAACATATTCACCGTGTAATGCATCGAAACCTGTTCCAGGCTCTGATTCTTTTACATTGTTGACAATAACTGAACCTTCAAGTCCTGCATTTCCTGCGATTGTATATAAAGGAGCCTGAAGTGCTTTAAGGATAATTGAAGCACCTGTCTTTTCGTCTCCTTCAAGGGAGTTAACTAACTCTTCTACCTTCTTTGAAGCATGAATGTATGCTGATCCACCACCTGCAATAATACCTTCTTCAACAGCAGCTCTTGTAGCGTTAAGAGCATCTTCCATACGAAGTTTCTTTTCCTGCATTTCAGGTTCTGTTGCGGCACCGACTCTGATTACAGCTACACCACCTGCAAGTTTAGCAAGTCTTTCCTGAAGTTTTTCTTTATCAAATTCAGATGTAGTTTCTTCAATCTGGGCTTTAATCTGACCAACTCTGCCCTCGATTTCTGAAGAATCACCAAGTCCGTCGACGATAATAGTATTTTCTTTTGTAACCTTAACAGATTTTGCTCTACCAAGATCTTCGATTTTAGTCTCGGCAAGTGTAAGTCCAAGTTCTTCAGATATAACCTGACCACCTGTAAGAATTGCAATATCCTTAAGCATTTCTTTTCTTCTGTCACCATATCCCGGAGCTTTAACTGCAACAACATTAAATGTTCCACGGAGTTTGTTTACAATAAGTGTTGTAAGAGCTTCGCCTTCAACATCTTCTGCAATAATAAGTAATTTAGAACCTGACTGTACAATCTGTTCCAAAAGCGGAAGAATTTCCTGAATATTTGAAATCTTCTTATCTGTAATAAGAATATATGGATCATCAAGAGTTGCTTCCATTTTTTCCATGTCAGTAGCCATGTATGCCGAAATATATCCTCTGTCAAACTGCATACCTTCTACAAGATCTAATTCAGTTTTCATAGTCTTTGATTCTTCAATTGTGATTACACCGTCATTAGAAACTTTTTCCATTGCATCAGCAACCATGTTTCCAACTTCCTCGTCACCGGCTGAAATTGCAGCAACCTTTGCAATCTGTTCTTTTCCTGTAACTACACTGCTCATATCTGCGATTGCTGATACAGCAACATCTGTAGCTTTCTGCATTCCCTTTCTAAGAATAATTGGGTTAGCGCCGGCTGCAAGGTTCTTCATACCTGCATTTATCATAGCCTGTGCCAAAACTGTAGCTGTTGTAGTTCCGTCACCTGCAACGTCATTTGTTTTTGTAGCAACTTCCTTAACAATCTGGGCGCCCATGTTTTCAAATGGATCTTCTAATTCAACTTCCTTAGCAATTGTTACACCATCATTAGTAATAAGAGGTGCTCCGAATGATTTATCTAATACAACATTTCTTCCTTTTGGTCCCAATGTTACCTTTACTGTATCTGCTAACTGGTTAACACCGGATTCAAGAGCTTTTCTAGCCTCTGCTCCATATTTTATTTCCTTTGCCATAATACTTTCCTCCTAAAAAAATAATTACTATTCAACAATAGCCAGAATATCTGACTGTTTAACAATTATATATTCTTCATCTTCTAATTTAACTTCATTGCCGGCATATTTTGAATAAATTACCATATCTCCCGGTTTTACATTCATAGTTATTTCTTTTCCGTCAACCATTCCACCCGGACCAACTGCAACAACTTCTGCCTGTTGTGGCTTTTCCTGTGACTGACTTGTTAATATAATTCCTGATTTTGTTTTTTCTTCCGGAGTAGACTGCTTTAAAACTACTCTATCTGCTAATGGTACTAATTTCATTTTATTACCTCCAATCATTTTTGTTAGCACTCCTGAAATTCGAGTGCTAATCGCTAATACTTATAGTATCACTTTTTTCTTCAAATGCAACCCTAATAACAAAAATTTAACAAATTCGTTACATTTTACTTTCCTACTTTATTATCCCTTCCATAGCAGAAAAGATATTGCTGTGCATAGCCACCGTATTCCCCATAATTTTCCTTTGCAAACTTTGCAATTACATCCTTTGATGTGTCTTCTCCATTAAAATACAATTCTTCCATAATTCTTTTAATCCATACATCAATTGGAAAGGCTGCTCTGTAGCCAAGGGAAAAAAGCATAACACAGTTTGCTACTTTTTCCCCCACGCCTTTAACTGTCATTAATTTCTTTCTGGCTTCTTCTTCTCCTACACCTTTAAAATCAGCCGCCTTAAGTTCACCTAAGCTTAATTTCAAAACAGCATCGGCAAGATACGGTGCCCTGAATCCGGTCTTCATTTCCCTGAAATCTTCTTCAGTAATTGTTCCTAATACACTGCAGTCCGGAAACGAATAATAATCCTCTCCATTTACACTTCCAAGATAAGAGCCATAATTTTCGCTTATTCTTCTTACTAACTGTTTTATGTGGGGAATCTGTTTATTTTGTGAAATAATAAAAGAAATTAATGTTTCGTGAAATTCCTGATTGAGAATTCTCACACCCCATTTTTCTTCAATTGCAAGCTTTAAAACTTTATCTTTTCTAAGAAGAAATTTTTTAATTTGACTATAATCCCTGTTTAAATCAAAATAATTTATCCAACTTTCCATATCATTTTCACTACAGTCAAAGAATATTAAATTACTGCCATCCTGTTTTATACGCAAAAGTTTGTTATATGCTACTACCACATAGTCATTTTCATCCTGCTTATAAAATCTGAAGCACTGTCCACACTCTAAAGTCTGGGATAAATCAAAATCTTTTACATCCTCTATAATTGTATTACCTTTTTCTTCACGTATTCTCATTTTGTTTTCCTTTATATTAAATTAAATTTCTTAAGTGCTCCTAATATTCCACCTTTATCATAATCCTTTGTTACAAAAGGAACTTCAGCCTTCAATTCTTCGTTGGCATTTCCCATGGCACAGCCGTATTTCACGTATTTAAGCATATCAATATCATTAAAGCTGTCACCAAAAGCATATGTGTTTTCTCTGTCTATACCTAAACATTCAATTAATTTTTCTATTCCCGTGGCTTTGCTAAAAGGCTTTGGAATCATTTCAAGTATATGCCCGTTGTGATTTACAAATGTATATTTATCCTTGTACCTTTCAATTATTGCTTCTTCATTACTTGTTGCAGAATAAAGCGCACTGACTTTTGATATGTGCATCTCCTGATTAGTATATATAATTAAATCATCAGCAATTTCTTCCTGATAATAATTTTCAAGACATTCCCTGTATTTTCCCGTAAGTATGGATTTATTATTTCCAAGAAAAATGTCAGCATATCCCTCCCCTACAGGCAAAAAATCATTTTCCATCAGTTCATTAAACATCTCTTTTGCATCGGCACTTTCCATTTCATAAAGATATTTGCTTTCTCCATTTATTTCTATATTAGTTCCGGCACCTGACACAATGTAGTTAAAGCCCGGAGCCAGATGTTCGCTGTACACCATTTTTCTCGAACGCCCTGTACAGATTACCGGAATGTGACCATTTTCTTTTAATTTTACAATTGCATCACAAGTATCATCCGGTACGCCCTTTCCGGATTTATATATTGTGCCGTCAATATCAAAAAAAATAATTTTTGTATTTTTGTTCATATCAATCTCCTCACAACAGATAGACTATCATTTTTTATTTTTTTATTCAAGTTTAACGTATTTCTGCTTTATTTTAGGCTAAAATAGTATTATAATGACTTCAAAGAATTTATTATTAAATGGAGGATGTTTTTATGGGATTTTTTAAGAAATTATTTGGCACAGCTGCTGTTGCCGGAGCTGCAGTGGGTAGTGCATTATACGTAAAGAAACGCAAGGACGAAAGAGATTCAGTTGTTGATGAATTTGAAGATTTTGATGACGAGAAGGCTTTTGATATTAATAAAAATGATGACGGACAGGAAACTAAAGTTACCATTACAATTAATAAGCGTAAAGTAAAAAATATGGCTGACAATGCCGCTGACAAAGTTATTAATGTTACTGACAAAGTTAAGGATACTGTAACTGAAAAAGTCGGTGAAGAAAGAATGGATATGTTAAAGGACAAAATTGATACGGCTAAGGATAAAATATCTGAAGTATCAGACATTGCTATCGACAAAGTAAACGATGCTAAAGATAAAGTCGTTGAAAAGGTTGGAGAAGAAAACATTGAAGCCGCTAAAGATAAAGTAAAGGATGTTGCTTCTACTGCTAAGGAAAAGGTTGAGAAAACAATTAATAAAGTCATTAAGAAAGACGATGAATTTGAAAATGATTTTGTTGATGAGTCAACACCTGAAACACAGGAAGATGTATCTGCTGAAGATATTGAGACGGAAGATGATGTAACTATTGATGAAGATGATGATGAATATCTCGCTGATGAATTAAAAGATTTATAAAAACTCAAAAAATAACAAGCTCTCTGTCTATCACTACTTGACAGAGGGCTTGTTATTTTCCGATATAACTTTTAGATTTACTGTGCTATAAATGTATATCTATTTTCATTTGCCCATGTTTCTGCATATGAGCCTTTCTATCCTTTTATAACTATGTCATTTCTACACCCCAGAAATACATACGCTCCTATACTTGTTACACTGTCAGGAATTGTTACGCTTGTTGTTGGAATCATTGCTATTGACAAAACTAATGTAAGTATAATCGCTAATACCTTCTTTGCTGGTTTTATGCTGTTTCACCTTTCAACTTAATCATGGATTTTCTCCTCTCCCTTAAATATCAGTTTAAAAACCATATATATTCTACCATAAAAGCCAAAATGTCCGAAAAAGGCAGTAGCGTTTGAATTAAACTGCAACTGCCTTTCTTAACATCTATAATTCTATTTTGGTAATTTGAATGAACTCTTTAATGAAACAATTCTGTTAAATACAGGTTTTTCTGCTGTGTAATCCTTTAAATCAGCACAGAAATAACCCTGACGTACAAACTGGAATTTGTCTTCCGGCTTTACATCAGCAATATTTGGCTCGATGTAGCAGTCTTTTAAAACAGTTAATGAATTTGGATTTAAGTTAAGTGTTCCATCTTCGTTGAGTTTTCCTTTTTCTTCATCAACAATGTTTTCGTAAAGACGAACTTCTGATTTAATTCCGTGTCTTGCTGAAACCCAATGAATTGTTCCTTTTACTTTTCTTCCTGTAAATCCACTTCCACTCTTTGTTTCAGGATCGTATGTTACATGAATTTCCGTTACATTTCCGTTTTCGTCTTTTTTGTAATCAACACATTTAACAAAATAAGCATTCATAAGACGAACCTCATTTCCAGGGAAAAGTCTGAAATACTTTTTAGGCGGCTCTTCCATGAAATCATCTCTGTCAATGTATAATTCTCTGCAGAATGGAACTTTTCTTGTTCCAAGTTCAGGACATTCAACATTGTTTGTAACCTCAAGCCATTCAACCTGATCTTCAGGATAATTATCAATTATTACTTTTATAGGATCAAGTACAGCCATTAAACGTGGCTTCTTTGCCTTTAAATCCTCTCTTATACAATACTCGAGCATTGCATAGTCAACAGAACTCTGGCTTTTTGATACACCACAAAGTTCAACAAACATTTTAATTGATTCAGGTGTAAATCCACGTCTTCTTAAAGCTGCTATTGAAACAAGTCTTGGGTCATCCCAGCCGTCAACAATTCCATCTTCAACAAGCTTCTTAATATATCTCTTACCTGTAACAACGTTTGTAAGGTATAATTTTGCAAATTCAATCTGTCTTGGTGGATTTGGATATTCCAATTCATTTACAACCCAGTCATATAAAGGTCTGTGATCCTCAAATTCAAGGGTACAGATTGAATGGGTTACACCTTCAATAGCATCCTCAATAGGATGTGCAAAATCATACATTGGATAGATGCACCATTTATCACCTGTATTGTGGTGGGTCATATGAGCAACCCTATAAATAATCGGATCTCTCATGTTAATATTAGGGCTTGACATATCAATCTTGGCACGTAATACCTTTTCCCCATCCTTATATATACCATTTTTCATGTTTTCAAACAATTCAAGGTTTTCTTCTACACTTCTGTCTCTATATGGGCTGTTCTTTCCCGGCTCTTTAAGTGTGCCTCTATATTCGCGAATTTCATCAGCACTTAAATCACAAACATAAGCCTTACCTTTTTTTATTAATTTAACAGCAGCCTCATACATCTGTTCAAAATAGTTTGAAGCAAAGAATAATCTGTCTTCCCAGTCAGCTCCAAGCCACTTGATATCTTCCAAAATTGAATTAACAAACTCTTCTTTTTCCTTTGTAGGATTTGTATCATCAAATCGCATATTGAATTTTCCATTATATTCCTGTGCCAATCCATAATTTAAAAGTATAGACTTAGCATGTCCAATATGCAGATATCCATTTGGTTCCGGTGGAAATCTGGTCTGAACATGATCAAATCTTCCTTCCTCTAAATCTTTATCAATTATCTGCTCAATAAAATTCTTTGATTCAGTTTTTTCTAACTCATTATTTGAATTATTGTTCTCTATTCCCATAATTTCCTCCAGTGTTACTATTTTCACAATCCTAAAAATTATACACTAAATGTATATCTATTTCAACATTTAAATAAAACAGGTCAGGCAATTATGTACCCGACCTGTCTTATTAATTTTCAATTATATCTTATCTTACTGTATAAACATCACAGTATCTTACTCCCCATTCAAGTGCCTTTGCGTGAGAACTGAAGAAAACATCGATTCTGTTTCCTCTTATTGCACCACCTCTGTCTTCCACTGTATAAGTGTGACCGTTAATTACAACCTTTGTTCCAAAAGGTAATTTTGATGTGTCCGCTGCAATAGTTCTACCTGCCGTAGCTTTTGTTCCTGAAGCTGTTATACCTGTTGTTTTTCCACAACAACTTGAACAACCACAATATCCTGTAATTTTAAAAGTTCCAATTTTTTTGTATTTTGTTTTATTAGCTTTTTTGTTTTTCTTTGCGCTTTTAGCTGTTGTTTTCTTAACTTTCCTGTTTTTTTCAATAAGAACTGTGTTTTCCTTTTCCTCTGTCTTTATTGAAACAACATCATTTGTATTTATAAAACTGGCACTTTTTGTCAATTTTTGAAAATCATTAGAAGATTTCAAAATTGTTTCGTTATTAGCCGTCTTCGCAACTGTTGTTACATCTTCATTAACATTTCCTGCACTAAATCTGTCAACAATTAATAAGCTTGCTGCAACTGCAATACAAAGTGTAACTGATAAAATCAGCGAACCGGCAATAAGTTTTGTCTTTTTCATAAAATACACTCCTTTTGTCGCAAAATTTGAACGACAATGAGTATATTACACGTTTTGTTACACTTTGTCAAGAGAATGTTACAATTATGTTACATTAATGTGTTTTATTGAAACTATTTATTTACGAAATGTACCATATTATTCAACTTTTTCTGTCACTTCTTTTACTTTTTTGTTGTTTTTATTTTGTGACAGCATTTTCTTTGCTGCATCAATTGTACTTTCGTCAGGATACATAACATACGCTCTCTTGCTTGGAACGGAATAAGTAAACTCTGATGCCCCTCTTCCTGTAATGCTGTAAGTTGTCACTTTCCAGCTTGGTGCAGTATTTAACTGGAATTTTACAAGAGACTTAATGCTGTCCTTATTCATGTTGGTCTGGAAGCTCTTGCTTACATTGCTTAATATCTTATCATAATTATTAAGCAATGCTGTTGACTGGCATTTTTTAATAACTGCTTCTATAACCTTCATTTGGTCCCTTCCCCTCTGATGGTCACCATCTGCAAAAGCATGTCTTTCCCTTGCAAACCAAAGAGCTTCTATTCCGCTAAGATTTTCATTCAGCCCCTGATGATAACTGTAGCCATGGGTACTGAAATCATAATCAGACTGAACATCAACACCACCTAAAGCATCTATTATATCCACAAATCCCGTAAAATTCATTCTTACATAATAATCAAAATTTATGTCATATAACATTTCCAAGGTTTTCATTGAAACATCTATTCCATATATTCCTGCATGGGTAAGTTTATCTTTTACACCGTTTGAAATAGATAAAGGAACATAGCAGTCTCTTGGTGTGGATATCAAAAGAATTCTATGGGTAAGCGGATTAACTGACATAATTATATTAACATCACTTCTGCTCTTTACCGTTACATTGCCTTCCGTGTCAATTCCACTTATATAAACATTAAAACATCTCTTTGTAACATTTCCCGGGTCGGACATTGCTGCCAAAGCATTTTTTACCGTAATTGAATAGATGCATTTGATTTTTGAGTCAAATTTCGCATATGTTCCATCTAATTTTCCATTATTATCATCGTCACCGGCTGATTTAATGGTGTCAATCAATGACTGATTAAGAATTATAGCCTTAACCTGTCCATTTAATAATGCATCTGCTAAATGAGAAGGATCATCTATCTTCTGTTTTTTTATTACTTTTCCTAATTCACTCTCAATGGAATTAACAACTGTTGTTGTGTCATCTGATGCATATTTAAGACAATATCCTACGTTATAATCCGCTACATCTGACAATTTTTCTGCCCCATCATCTTTCAAAACGTAAACACCATATTCATCTGTTGCAAGTTGCGAATTTTCAACTATTTTGTCGAGAGTTTTCTCTGTGGTGCTGATTTTGTCTTTAATTTCACCATTATAAACTACTCCCAAAATACCAACAACGACTAATGCCACGGTCAAAACTGCTGACATAACAATAGATGCAATGGCTGATTTCTTTCCCCATTTTATAACAAAGGGAATAATTACCAGTACAACAAGAATGATTTCTGCAAAAATAATATATTTTATAGGTAAATATTCTAAAACAATATAATCTTTATAAGACACTATATTATATAAAACGATTTCCACAAAAACCGTTGCTAAAACTACACATATATTAACGATTAATGCGGCAATTCCTAATTTTTTGCTAAGTCTTTTCTCTTTCATATTTCCTCCAATGTATATTCATATATTATCCTTTTGGACTAATTATCTGATAGTATACCATTTAATTAAGAAAATAAAAATACCCATTATCCGGTACAGTATTTTTTTTTCAGCATACTCTAAATTATGGAGGTGTTTATGAAGAAATTTGCAATATTATCAGTTGATAAAAGACAACAATATATAAAAGATTTTTTGACGAAATCAGGTGCAAATGCATATATTAAAACCACAATGGATTTTAACAACGATGATTATATAGTATGTGGAACACCTTTCTCAAAAAATAATGAATATTTAAACTGTGACTTTTATTCCAGTTATCCAATTGAAACTTTCAGTAGTTTATTAAAGCCCGGGCAAATTGTTTTTGGTGGAAATATTCCAAAATCTGTCACTGATATTAATAATGTAAAATTTGTGGATGTTTTGGCTGACGAAAATGTCGTATGGAATAATTCAATGCTTACAGCTGAAGGTTTAATTTCAAAAATAATTGAAAATACTGATTATTCTATTTGTAATTCCTGCTGTCTGATTATCGGTTTTGGAAAATGTGGCACTAATATTGCCTCAAGGCTTCAGCTTCTTGGATGTAAAGTTACAATATATGACCATACTCCCGCCCACTTAAGCCAGGCAGAATCTTTCGGATATAAAACACAGGCATATGAAAATCTGATTTATAATATTAATAATTTTGATTTTATTATAAATACAGTAGAAAATCCGGTTTTAAAGCAGGAACATTTCATAAAAATCAAAAGTACCTGTTCTATCTTCGATATTGCTTCCGGAAATAGAGCTTTTGATAAAGAATTACTGCCAAAATATAATTTATCTCTTATTACATGCCCCGGACTTCCCGGTGCAACGTCACCAAAATCTGCCGGGGAATTAATTGCGAAAAGCATAATTTCATATTTAGAAAGGAATGAGATAAATGGTGCACAATTTCAAAGATAAAAATATTGGTGTAGGAATCACAGGTTCATACTGTACCTACAAAAAAGTTTTTGAACAGTTAAAACGACTTGCAGATACAGGGGCTAATATCTTTACCATTTTTTCCGACAACGCATCTACTACAGATTCCCGTTTTGGAAAAAGTGAGGATTTCCTTAAACTTGCCGAAGAAATAAGTGGCAAACCACCTATTACTACAATACCTGATGCAGAACCCATTGGTCCTAAATCTATGCTTGATATTCTGATAATTGCTCCATGTACGGGAAACACATTGTCAAAGCTTGCAAACGGTATCTCAGATACCCCTGTCTTAATGGCAGCCAAAGCTCACCTTAGAAACAATCGTCCTTTAGTAATTTTTCTCAGCACGAATGATGCTTTAGGAATGAATCTGAAAAACATCGGAATACTTCTTAATACAAAGAATATATTCTTTGTTCCATTTGGTCAGGATAATTATATTACCAAGCCAAATTCCATGATTGCACACGTTGACCTTATTGAAGAAACAATTGAAAAAGCATTGGGAGGCAGACAAATCCAGCCTGTTATAAAAAGCCCACATGTTACCATATTATAATAAATATTTTAGGAGTTATTTATGTGCGGTATTGCTGGTTTTTTTCAAACTAAACATGATGTATTTAAGGATTATTCATTTAATCTGTTAAAGAATCGACTGATAAACATGAAAAATTCTATTAAACATCGTGGACCTAATGATGACGATATATTTATGCGGGGGTTTGCCGGTTTTTGTCACACCCGTCTTTCCATTCGTGACATTAAAGGAGGACATCAGCCAATGACCAGAAAATATAACGGCGACATTGCAACTATTGTGTATAATGGGGAACTCTATAACGCAGAGGAACTTAAAAGCCGTCTTATGGCATATGACATAGATTTAAGAACAACCAGCGATACCGAAATAATTCTTTACTGCTACCTTGTTTTTGGAACAAAAATCTTTAAAGATTTTAATGGTATTTTTGCATTTGCCATATATGACAATAATAAATTAATTGTTGCCAGAGACCATGCGGGAGTTAAGCCGCTGTTCTACTACACTGATGAAAAGCAGTTTATTTTCGCATCGGAAATCAAAGCTATATTTGAATACGGTATTACTCCTGAGCTTGACAATAACAGTTGGTGTGAAATCATTGCTCTTGGTCCTGCACATACTCTTGGCAATGGAGTTTTTAAAGGAATAAAGGAAGTTCTTCCGGGACATTTTCTTTCCATAAAAACCGATTACGACAAAAATATAATTATAGAAGACTGTTGTTTTTGGAGTTTGAAAAGTTATCCCCATACTGAAAACTATGAGGAAACCGTATCTCATTGCAATTATCTTATAAATGACAGCATAAAAAGACAAATGGTATCAGATATTCCTATATGTACATTTCTTTCAGGGGGATTAGATTCAAGTCTTGTATCAGCAATTGTCAGCGAAAATCTTGGCGAAAAGAAATTAAATACTTTTTCCTTTGATTTTGTAGACAATGACATAAATTTTAAATCCAATTCTTTTCAATCCACAAGAGATAAACCTTTCGTAGATATTATGAATAGGCATATTAACAGCAATCATACTTATCTGGAGTGTGACAATATTGAACAGATTAACTGTTTATTTAAGGCAGTTGACGCCAGAGATATGCCATGTATGGCTGATGTGGAATCCTCTATGCTATATTTTTGTAATCTCGTTTCTAAAAGCTGTAAAGTAACCTTAACCGGTGAATGTGCAGATGAAATTTTCGGAGGATATCCATGGTTTCATAGACAAGACTTATTATATAAAGATAATTTTCCATGGTCCTATGACATGTCTGCCAGATGTTCTTTATTTAAGGATGAGTTTATTAATGAGTTAAATCTTGAAGAATACAATTATGATGCTTATAAAACAAGCATTAATCAGTGTCCTCTGTTAGATGACGAGAATGAAAAAGATGTTTATAGAAGAAAAATTTCATGGCTTAATATACGTTGGTTTATGATGACTCTTCTTAACCGAATGGATCGATGCAGCATGTATTCAGGACTTGAAGCCCGTGTTCCATTTGCTGATTACCGTATTCTTGAATATATATTTAACGTTCCGTGGGAATATAAATGTCATAATAATCAAACTAAAAGTCTTCTTGTAGAATGTGGCAAAACTCATCTTCCACCGGAAATATTGTATAGAAAAAAGAGTCCTTATCCTAAAACATACGACCCGAATTACGAAAAACTCTTATCTGACATGCTGTTAGAGGAATACAGTGATAACAGTAGACTTCAGGATATAATTGATTACAAGAAGTTAACCACCTTCATCTCCAGCTCTAAAGATTATGGAAAACCATGGTATGGACAGTTAATGGCAGGACCACAAATGCTAGCATATATACTACAGATTGGATATTGGTTAAAAAAATATCATTTATAGGTATATTGGGAAGTGGAAGATTATAAAGTTCCTGTAGAGCATTGTCAGAATTTCGTTATTTTTGCAAGCCTAGCTACAATGGCGGAGCACTGTTTGAAGTCGCGAAGCGACTGAGTTTGCGAGAGCCATTGTTAATAGGCGGCGCAGCAAAAATAGAAATTTGACACGCTATACAGGAACTTTATAATCTTCCACTTCCCCTTTATACATTATAAATGATTATTTTATAAGATAATTTTTGAGCGATTCCGTAGGGGTGTTTATATGTGCGGATATTGCTTTCTCCACGTTTTCTACTTCCTCTTTAAAGTTCATTGCTGACATACGAAGTGCACCATGTCCCATTATGATTAACTGTTCTAATGCATCTGATGTAGCTACGGTGACTTTGTATTTATTTGCCATTTGATGAGTTGTTTTGGCTATATACATATCTGCGGTCTCTGCTTCTTTTGTAAAGACTACATATATGTTGTTGTGTTTGTATATTGTTTCTTTGTGACGATTAACGTTGTATGCATCAAAAACTACAATTACCGTGTTTCCTTTGTATCCCTGATAATTTGACATTATATCAAGTAGTTTATCCCTTGCGCCGTCAATATTTACTTTGGCAACCTTATTTAATTCTTCCCAGGCAAATATAATATTATAGCCGTCCACAAGAATACATTCAGGAAGATTATTATTAACTTTTCCTTTATATTTCTTTGTTTCTGAATTATTGTAATTTCTAATTTTTGTTTCCTGATATTTTTTTCTTTTAACTTTTCCAAATGTCTTTTCAAAAATTGCCTCCAGCTCTTTATCTGTTGCATAAGAATCATAACTTTTGCTTTTCTGAATATTTTGTGGAGATTTTATGGAAATCTCTTCCTGAGGCTGACTATTATTTAGATTAAGTTCGGTTTTTACGTGCATGTAGTTTTCCACTTCATTCCATGGAACATTAAAACCACTGCCATGAGCACAGAAAACGGATCCTGTAGGATTTCGTAAATCAAGTTCACTGTCATATCCTTTTTCTGCAATTACTTCTTCACTATTGTGACAAGGGGCATAACCTTTAAATTTCAAAGTTAGGGTGCCCTTTCCGTGGGTATATTCATTTACGGTGTTAATATAATTCCACATGGTAGACACCGGTGCATAACCTGTAAGAACAGAAAATTCCTGACTGTTTTCCGGTTGGTTTACACTTCCACTCATTGCACAAATATCCGTCATGGCACGGCCTACATTTTCATTTGGAACTTTTAGAACAAAATCATAATAGGGCTCTAATAATGCAGAGTCTGCTTTTTTTAATCCCTGACGCACTGCACGATATGTAGCCTGTCTGAAATCTCCACCTTCTGTGTGTTTTAAATGAGCTTTTCCACCAACAACCGTTATGCAAATATCCGTTACCGGTGCTCCTGTAAGAACCCCTTTGTGTATCTTTTCTTCAAGATGTGTGAGAATAAGTCTTTGCCAGTTTCTGCTAAGTTCATTTTCGCTTACATTACTTCTAAACTGTAAGCCGGTTCCCGGTTCTCCCGGTTCCATCATAAGATGCACTTCCGCATAATGCTTTAATGGTTCGAAATGCCCCACACCTTCCACTGTATCAAGAATAGTCTCTTTATAAAGGATACTTGCAGCCCCAAACTCAATATCCATATTGAAACGTTCCTTTACAATCTGTTTTAATACTTCAATTTGAATTGGTCCCATAACATTTGCTGTTATTTCTTTTTTTTCTTCATTCCATGTTATTTTTAAGGTTGGATCTTCATCTTCTAATTCCATTAACTGTTTATAAGCCAGATTAACGTTAATCTCCTTTGGTGTGATAACCTTATATGCTAAAACAGGGACAAGGCTTGGTTCTATTGATTCATTTTCAAATCCCAGTCCCTGACCTGAATATGTTTCATTAAATCCCGGTATAACACATACATCTCCACCCTGAACTTTAGAAACAGATTCATACTTATCTCCTGAATACAATCTTAATTCATTTACTTTTTCTTCCCAATCTTTAGCTCCCCTGCTTGCTTTGATAATATCTTTTACATGAAGTTCACCGCCTGTTATTTTTATATGAGTAAGACGATTTCCTTTATTATCTTTTGAAATTTTATATACCTTTGCACCGAAATTTTCATTGTAAACCGGCTCAAAGGTATAGTCATATAATCCTTCTATTAATTCTTCCACTCCATCCAGCTTAAGAGCCGAACCAAAAAAGCATGGAAAAAGCATTCGGTTATAAATAAGTTCAGATATAGTGTCTTTTTCTATTTTTCCTGTTTCCATATAATTTTCAAGAATGTCCTCATCACACATTGCAATATCTTCCAATGTTCCCACTCCTACAGGAAAACCAACTATTTTATCTGAGAGTTTTTCTTTAAGTTCATGTAACAAAAAATCACCGCTTACATTTGGCATATCCATCTTATTTACAAATATAAAAGTTGGAATATTATACCTGTTAAGCAGTTTCCATAATGTTTCCGTATGTCCCTGAATACCTTCACTGGCACTTATAACTAAGACAGCATAATCCAGTACGGCTAAAGTCCTTTCCATCTCCGCCGAAAAATCTGTATGTCCCGGAGTATCAAGAAGATTAATCCTCATATCCTTATAATCAAGAATAGCCTGTTTTGAGAAAATGGTAATTCCTCTGTCACGCTCCATTTTGAAAGTGTCTAAATATGCGTCTTTATGGTCCACACGACCTAATTTTTTTATTTTTCCCGTTAAATACAATACTGACTCAGATAGAGTTGTTTTACCACTATCTACATGAGCCAGTATTCCTAATGTTATTTTCTTCATATTTTCAGTATATCTTATGCTTATTTAAAATGCAATTTTTTATTTACTGTTTCTGTAATCCTTAGGTGAAATTCCTTCATAATTCTTAAAAATTCTTGAAAAATGAGTTACATCCTGAAATCCTACCATATCGGAAATCTCCTGTATTTTTGCTGTGCTTCCCTTTAACAGCTCTTTAGCTTTGTCTATACGAATTCTGTTAACTATTTCAAAAAAACCTTTACCGGTATATTGATTTAATAATTTACTTAAATGCCAACTACTTATATAACAATGATCTGCTACATCCAATAAACTTAATTTTTGCACATAATTATTGTACATATATATAATTGCTTTTTTTATTATGTAACTATTAGCATCATTAAAACGGATTTTGCTGTCATCTTCATGCTGATTCAGTCTTTCTTTTATAAAAGTATTATAAAGGTATTTTTCATCTGAATTTTGGCAATCCCATATATTGTCTAAATCGCTTTCACCGGTCTTTCCTTTAGACTGAAGATTTTTTATCATGGCATCAATTGCCTCTTCTAATTCATCTATTTTAGATGGCTTAAGTAAAAATCTTGTAACTCCGAGCTTAATTGCCTGTTGTGCATATTCAAAATTCCTAAATCCCGTTAAAAGACAAACTTCAACGTTTGGATGTTCTGATTTAATTGCTGCTACCATAGCCAGTCCATCCATATTAGCCATAGATATATCAGATATCAAAATATCCGGTTCAAGTTTTTTTACAAGTTCCAGACCTTCCATACCGCTGCTACCGGTTCCAACTATTTCACAGTTCCATTTTTCCCACTCTATTCCTTTTTGCAGCCCTTCAACAATGATTGGCTCGTCATCCACAATAATTACCTTGTACATTTTGATTTCTCCTTCGCCAATATATTATACCACAAAAAAGGATAAATTTAACCTTTTACTGCCCCTACTGTCATACCTTTTATAATGTATTTTTGTAAGCAGATATATACAATCAAAACAGGTACTACAATAAGTGTAACTGATGAGAATAACGCTCCATAGTTAACACCTTCTTTTGCAGAAATGTTATTTAAAAGAATTGTAATTGCCCAATTTTCCTTTGTTCTTAAGAAGAACATCTGAGTAAACAAATCATTATAGCTCCAGAGGAAACTGAATATACCTACTGTTACAAAGGAAGGTTTGCTTAATGGCATTATAACCTTAAAATAAATCTGGAAAATATTACAGCCTTCCATATAAGCCGCCTCTTCCAATTCCACCGGAAGTCCTTTTATATAACTTGACAAAACAATTATGGCAAAGGACATATTTCCCGCTATTTGAGGTAGAATAACCGATATCAGATTTAGTCCTACACTATTTGTATTAGCAATTCCCCATGATGTAAGCATTCTCAGTACCGGAATGATTGTTGAATAAATTGGGAACATCATTCCTGCATACAATAATGCCATCAGTATTGCTTTACCTTTAAATTTGTATCTTGTAAGTACATAGGCAGCCATTCCTGAAAAAAGAATTACAACAATGGCAACAGTTCCGGATATAATAAAACTGTTTTTGTATGCACTTAAAATATTATAATTTTCAAAAATATTCTTATAGTTATCTAATGAGAACAAACTGCCAATAGGTAAGGAAAATGAGTTTGAATATATTGCTCTCTTGTCTTTAAATGAATTTACAACAGACCATACTAACGGAAAAATTGTAGTAAGTGCCCAGATTATTAAAAATACATAGATTACTATAGATGAAATTTTTATTTTTTGATTTCTTTTTTTTGCCATTTCTTCTACCTCCTATGCTTCATAATCACTTTTTGTCTTAAACAGTCTGTTAACAACAAATGAAAGCACTACACCTATCAAAACAATTACGACACCAATTGCAGATGCATAATCTACATCAGAATAAACATTTGAATACATATATGTTCCGGTTAACCATGTATCTGCCATTCCTCCCGGGAACATTGTCCAAGGAAGGTCGAATACTTTAAGGGCACCTGTTACAGCTAATACAACACAGGTACAAATGCTGTTTCTTAATAATGGAATGGTAATATACCTTACTCTTTGTAATTTAGAAGCTCCATCAATTGCAGCTGCTTCATATAAATCCATTGGAATACCGCTTAATCCTGTAAGCAAAATAACAAAGTAAAATCCTACATATTGCCATACTACCGGAATTAACATTGTCATTATTGAGTGGGAAGCTTTCCAATCAATCAATTGATTTTTTGAGGCATCCAGCACTCCTATAAATTGCAGGAACTGGTTAATCATTCCTTTGTCATATAAGAATATAAGGTTAAATAATAAACCAAGTGCAGTTGCCGATACAACAATCGGGAAGAAATATACTACTCTGAAAAATCCCGAACCTTTTTTTATATTGCTAACTAAAAGCGCTAATATAAGGGCAATACCAACTTCGCCAACTATTGTTGCAACAATCATAATCCCTGTATTTTTCAATGCCAGTAACATCTTAGGGTCCTTAAATATATTTATATAGTTTTTAAATACCGGATTATTCCATTCACCTGATGCTGTTCCCATATATTTAATATGCTGAAAACTATTAATAATATTTCTCACAAACGGATAGTAAAGGAATACCAACATAAATATAAATGCAGGAATAAGGAAAAATATAATAATTTTTTTGTTTTTATAAATTCTTGCGTCCATTTATATATTACCTTTCTAAAAATATAAGGGATTGTTGCTTAGCAACAACCCCTTTTGTTTCCTTTGAATCACTCATATAAACATCTATGAGTTGCAGTTTCTATTATGTTATTTACTATTCACTTCTATTCGTTAGCTTTTTCAATAACCTGTTTTACAGCGTCTTTAATTGCTGTATCACCTTTAACGATTGAAGCCATTTCACCGAATATAGGTTTTCTAGCTGCATCTGACAATCCATCCTGTACTGCATTAGAGATTGCAGTAACGCCTGCTGTAAATGTAAGAGCATCTTTTGATAATGCTGAAAGATCTGATGCTGCTTCAGGAGCCTTCTTTAATGCTGTTGCTCCTGTTCCTGCGAATTTAGCTACCATTTCATCTGTTGTCATGTATTCAACGAAATCAACTGCAGCTTTACGCTTTTCAGGATCATCCCAAGCTTTCTTTGTAATATAATAACCTGATGAAATACCGCCGATGATATCTGTTGTTTTACGATCACCCTTGCCAGGTACATATGTTACTGTAAAGTTTCCAATTTTATCTTCTCCAACTGCATTTTCAATACCGCCGACTTTCCATGAGCCATCGATAAGGAATGCTGCTTTGTCGTTTGTAAATAACTGGAATGTTTCATCATCCTTTGCTGTTAATGTGTTATCAGGTAAATATCCTTTTTCATATAATGTCTTGATATCACCTAAGCCGTTAACCCATGCTTTTCCTGCAGCGTCATCAACCTTCTTTGGAAGTGTTGCATGTGTAGCCGGTGAATCGAAGTTGTAAATTGAATATTCAAACCAATAATGTGGAATTTCCTGTAATGAAACTGCAATCGGTGTATATCCTGCCTTCTTAATCTTTTCACACATTTTCATGAAATCATCCCATGTTGTGTTCTTGTCAGGTACATCAACTCCGGCTTTCTTACATACTTCTTTATTAACAAACATACCTTCCCAGTATCCATTTACAGGAACTGAATAATTTTTGTTGTCTGTTGGAGAAGCTCCCATTCTGTCATCCTGCATATTAGTTGCATATTCAGGATATTCTTTTCTAATTTCATCAATTGAAACTACCTTACCCTGCTCTACAAACTGGTTTGAGTCAACACCGTTAAAGAAGAATAATACATCAGGTTCTGAACCTGTTTCAAAATCTGTAATAACTCTTGACTTAAATTCTTCATTTGATGTAGCTGATGAATCATCAACCTTGTTTCCTGTTTTCTTTTCCCAGGCTGCAACCGCATCTTTATAATTCTGTGCGTTTGTATCTTCACCTGCAAATGTTGTTGTAACTCTCAATTTAAGTGCCTTCTTTTCACTTCCTGACCCGTTACTACCTGAACTACTTCCACAACCGGCTAATGTTAATGCCATAGTGCCGGCCAGTAATAAAGCTATCGCCTTTCTCATAATAAATCCTCCTATCTTTGCAAACAGCTTTTTAATATTGTAATCCAATTCTCGTCTATTGATTACTTTGTCTGCATTAATTTTTATATTCATAATTTTATACAAAAACTGTCAATAAGTGAATGTATTTTATTGGCAGTTTTTTGTTAATCGTTGGCATTAATTCAATTTTCATTGTTTTATTCAGTTAATTTTACTATTTTTTATAGTGTTTTTTCTGTTTTTATATCATTTTTGTACAATTTCTTTAGTTTGGAAGGTTATTAAGTTCAATTACAATTCTGCTTACTGTCAAATTGTCCTTTGGATTTTCTATTGTAAGACCACTTCCCTCACCGTACAATATTTTAAGTCTTCTGTTTACATTACGTATTCCAATATGATGATTATCCACATCAACGTCTTCATTGTTTAAAAGATAATCTATATTTTCCTTGTCTTTTTCATTAATGTTACCATTATTATTTACTACAATATGAATGCTGTTATCTTTTTTGTATATTTGAAGTTTTCCATCTCTGTTTCCATATACATCTCCACCGTGTTCAACCATATTTTCTACAAGTGGTTGAATAATCAATCGTGGAATCTTAACTAACATAAGAGATTCATCTATTTCTTTTTCAAAATGAAATTTCTTTCCAAACCTTTGATCTATTATATACAAATAAGCATCAACATATTTCAATTCTTCCTTTATGGTAATAAAAGCCTCATTATTTCTATTCATGGTAGCTTCCATCATTATTCCTAAGGATTCAATCATTCCGCTAACGTCATTATTTCCACTTATTCTTGCTTTCCAATTAATAATTTCTAATGTATTATTCAAAAAATGCGGATTAATCTGAGATTGTAAAGCACTCATTTTTGCATCTCGGACTGCAATCTCCTCAGCATATATTCTGTCAAAAGATTCTTTCAGACTTATAGACATATGATTAAAAGTATCAATTAATGTTCCAAATTCATTATTTAATTCTGCTTCCTTAATTTCACATCCATATTCACCATTTTTAATTTTTTCCGAAGCTTCTAATAACATAGAAATAGGATGAAGAATATTACCGTAAAAATAATAGAATATTGCAAATAATAACGGTATTAAAAGTATGGCAATAATAATACACACATACATTACCGTATTGTCCTGATTGAGCATTCCATGTCTGTCAAGACGCACTATAAATGAAAATTTCTGATCATTAACACCCATACTCACATTGGCAAGACCTGTTGTTCTATTACATGCGTATTCAAGTGAATATTCATCTATCCTCTTGTTATTAAGTACATTTTTCTTTGCATAGCTTAACATTTCCGCTTTATCTTTTTCTCCACAGGAAGGTTCATGTACGATACCGTCGTCAACATATGCCAGAGTATCCTCACTCCAAACTACATTATATATGCTGTTAAAAATATATTTTTTATTTATTTCCATAACAAGAACAGCAATAGCTTTATATTCACTGTTTACAATATTTCTGACCAGGTATAAATGATTACCTACATTTACGAATTTAGTTCCCGTACCCAGATATTTGGCAACACTTGTAACCTTCAGTAATCCGTTAGACTTAAACTCATTAATATTTGCATATGTAGAGTCTGCATTATTACTATATGTATAATATTGATAAGGAGTTTTCATATTATATAAAAGTATTGCACTGGAAATAACCGGGCTATAAGCATATGTTTTGCTTAAATATGCAGAAATTCTATCATACATTTTTTCATCATCCTTGTCTTCCAGATAATCATTATAGCAGTCTTTAATTATTCCATCATAAGAAGGCTTCTTAGATTCCTCAATTGCCACTGATATGTTTGTTCTACATATTTCGGCAGCATTTTTCATGGAGGTATTAACTGTATCTACAATCTGGTGATTTGTTTTGGTTTTTGTTGAATAAAAAAGAGCAACAGACAAAGTCAGGCATGGAATAAACCAGCAAAACAATATTACACGAACCATTCCTTTTGTTAAATTGGACTTTTTTAATTGGCTTATTTTTATAGCCTGAACACTGTTCTTTATTGTTTTTACGATTTTTTCTTTTTTACCTGCTTTGACCATTGCTCAAAATCTCCTTACTGTTTTACAGGCCAAGGAATTCTTTCAGAATGTCACAAACTTTAATTGCATCTTCTTTTTCAGGCATCTCACAAAAAATTCTTATTAACGGCTCCGTTCCTGAAAATCTACCAATAACCCATCCTCCATTTTTGAAATATATCTTACATCCATCCATGTAGGACACTTTTTCAATCTTATATGGTAAATCAGGAATTCTCTGTTCTTCCATTAATATTCTCTTAATTTCTGCCTTCTTTTCAACACTAAACTTGTAATCTCTCTCCTCCATATATATGCTTCCGCATTCAGCTTCAATGTCTTTATATATTTCGGATATCTTTCGTCCTGTAACAGCTATCATTTCTATCAAAAGCATAGCTGCATAAATACCGTCTTTTCCATTAATATGGCCTCTTACGGTTAGTCCACCGGAGGATTCCCCTCCTATAACAGCATCTACTTCAGTCATTTTTGCTGAAATATATTTAAATCCTACAGGAACTTCATAGCATTGTTCTCCAAATTTCTTAGCCACTTTATCAAGCATGTGGGTTGTTGCAACATTCCTTACTACAGCTCCATGCCATCCCTTATATTTTACCAGATAATAGTATAATAACACAAGAATATCATTTGGATGTAAATATCTTCCCGTATCGTCAATTACACCTATTCTGTCAGCATCACCGTCTGTTGCAATACCAATATCAAAGTTATAATCCATAACTCTTGTTATAAGTCCTCTAAGGGTTGTAGCTGTTGGAGATGGCAATTTTCCTCCAAACAAAGTATCATGATTATCATGGATTGTTTCCACATCACATCTCGATGTAAGAAGCAGTGTTTTAAGTGGGATTTCCGACACTCCATACATTGGATCCAATGCAACCCTTAATCCTGCATTTCTAATAGCATCCATGTCAATATTTGCAATAATGTTATCAAGATACTCATTTAAAGGATATATTTCTTCAATAAGTCCTTCCTTAACAGCCTCATCATAATCCATTTCCTTTACATCTTCAGGTTTGATTTTCGAAGCGTATTTTTCGATTTCGTTAGTCTGTTCCTTGTCCGCATCCCTTCCGCCATAAGTAAATATTTTTATGCCATTGTAAATAGCCGGATTATGACTTGCAGTAACCATCATTCCATATGGCATTTCATGTTTTTCTACATAATACATAATTAATGGTGTCGGGGCTGCCTTATTAACAAGCATTGTCTTTATTCCTTCAGCAGCAAATACCTGTCCGCTCCATTTCATTGCTTCTTTTGAAAGGAATCGTTTATCATAGCCTATAATCATGCCTTTGTCTGTTTTTCCTTCAGCCTTCATCTTGTTGCACATAGCTTTTGCCAATAATTGAATGTTGCTTTTGATAAACTCATCACCTATTACGGCTCTCCAACCACCTGTTCCAAACTGTATCATATTATCACATCCTTCCCTGTACTTTTTATATTAACCAAGAACAACTTCTACTTCATTTATGCTTCCTTTTAGCTGTACATTTATCGCATCAACTTCTTCACCATTTAATTTAATGGTCTTAACTCCTTTCATAACTGAATCCGGATTTAAAACTTTTATGTTATAAGTAGCACCTCTCCACTTTCTTGTTACTGAAAATTCTTTCCAATCAGAAGGTATGCATGGATTAATGTTTAATGTTTCAAAATCAGGTCTGATGCCCAGCATATATCTTGTAGCCGAAAAATATGACCAACCGCCTGAGCCTGTCATAAATGGATGTCTTGCTCTTCCAAATGCTGTATGATCTTTTCCAACAACAAACTGACAATATGAATATGGCTCCGACTCTCTTATTTCAATCATATCATTTTGTAAATATGGACAAAGAGAATTGTAATATTCCATTGCCCTGTCGCCTCTTCCAAGAACACATTCCGCAGCCCATGCCCAAGGATTTGGATGTGAGAAAATAGAACCATTCTCTTTTAGTCCCGGATATACTCTTGTTACAAATCCAATGTCATCATCAGGAACTGTGTAGGATGGTGCATTAAGCATTATTCCATAAGGTGTTGCAAGATAGTCATGAACACTGTCCATTGCTTTTATACCCTTTTCGTAATCTGACGCCCCGGATAAAACAGCCCATGCATTGCTTTCCAGATGCACTTTTCCTTCTTTATCTTCTTTTGTTCCAATTTTCTTTAAGTTCTTTGTAATACCTCTTATATACCAGTCGCCGTCCCATAACTGCTCATCACATACTTTTTTAACTTTAGCCGCCATTTCGGTATATTTTTGAACATCATCCTGTCTTCCAAGGTATTTTGCAAGTTCAATGAAATTATTAATTGCCCAATAATGAAGGAAAGAAACCATTGCACTTTCTCCACCGCCTAAGTTAAGGCAGTCGTTCCAATCAGCTCTCAGGCCTTTGCAAACTCCTGTTTTTCCAACTTCTCTTGCTGAAAAATCAAGAATGCTCTTCATATGGTCATACACTGTATCCCTACCCTTATCGGCATAATTAATTTCCATGTCAGCGAATTCTATTTCGCCTGTTTCTTTAATATACTCTACAATAGATGGAACCAGCCATAATGCATCATCAGAACATGCATCTTCAATTCCATGTATAATATCTTTCTTGTTAATCCCCGGAATTACCGTAGGTGACTTAAAAGGCTTTTTCTTATCTTTCTTTTCTTCAAACCATTCCGGGGAGAACAAATGAAGTCCGTATCCCTCTGATACAAGACCGTTTAGTAATTGCACTATTCTTTCTTTACATTTATCAGGATTTGAATGTGGTATTGTCATGGCATCCTGTGCCGTATCTCTATATCCAAGTCCTGTTCTACCGCCAACCTCAATAAATGAAGCAAATCTTGAGAACATTATATTTACTTCAGACTGATAAAGATTCCAAATGTTAATCATTGTGTTCATGCCTTCATTCGGAGTTTTTATCTGGAGTCTTGATAATTTTTCTTCCCAATATTCTTCCAACTGTTTGTATGCCTTATCTACATTGGCTAAATCGCTATATTTTTTCTTTATTTTTTCGCCCTGTTCTCTGTTTCCTTCACCAAGCATAAATACAAGACGAATTTCTTCTCCTGGCTGTAATACAATATTCTTCTGTAATGAACCACAGTGGTTGTTTCCTTTTTCAAAAGAACCACTGCATTGTCCGTTTATAACAGCCACAGGATTATCTTCCGTATGATATAATCCAATAAATTTATCTCTTAAGCAGTCAAATCCGTCCGGTTCAAAGTTTGAGGCAAAATACTGATAGCCGAATTCTTCATAAAACAGATCACATTCTATTATTCCTTTGTCATATGATGAACCTGCGCAGTAAAGACTCATCTGGAAATTCTGATTATCAATCATAATATGATGGAATGAAAACTCACAAAATGAAAAAACGCTTAAATTTCTAGGCTTATCATCTGTATTTTTAATTGCTACATCCCACAATTCCACGTCGTCATCAATTGGAACCGACATTTTCTGGCTTGCCTTGATTTTGTCATATAAACACTCATAAATTGAATATGACAGTCCGTGTCTGCATTTATACTCTGCTTTATCAAGAGGCTTTCCCACAGGCTGCCATGAAATGCTGAAATAATCACCATTATCATTATCTCTTATATAAACATAATGCCCCGGTCTGTCCATTGGCACTGCGTTTCCTCTAAAACGTGTTACCCTGTGATACTCAGGTGATTTGTAGAACATATAGCCCCCCGCCGTATGATTGATAACTACACATGTATCCTTCACTCCTAAATAGTTTGTCCAAGATGTAGGCAACGCTACATTGTCAATTACATACTCCTTTTTTTCATTATCAAAATGTCCGTACTTCATAAAAATCCTCCTTATCTAGTTTTCATTATAAACATGATGTTTCAGAAAAAGAATGACTATGTTTGTTTATAATTTTTCTCATTTTGGCAAAAATATACAGTCCGGTGATTTGATTTGAAATTTTCTTTAATTCCGTGGGGATTATGATTGGATTGTCTATTGTGTGAGGATTATTTTTGAATTATATTTTAATTTTGTGAGGGAAGATGGGGAATTATTTCATTAAAAGTCCTAATACAAAACTCAGATTACGAAAAATCAAATACATATATCATAAAATGTGTAAATCATCATTAATATTACAAATCAAGCAGCTATTATTACGCCAAAACAAGAAATTGTTTTAGAAAATGTGTAATCTCCCAATTACTCGTTAAAAATAACAAACACTATTACGCAAATGTTAAACAAGATATTATAAATTGTGTAATTCAACCACAAGTTATCTTAATAATACTATCAATACACTATCCACCCATTTCTCCAATTATCCCAACAGTCACAAGAAAAGGGACCTTTGAATCACTTCAAAAATCCCTTAATGTCTCTATTTATGTGTTTTTAAATTAAAACTTGCCTGCTGTTGCTGCTTCCTCAACAGAAACTGCAACTGCAACTGTAGCACCAACCATAGGGTTGTTACCCATTCCGATAAGTCCCATCATTTCAACGTGAGCCGGAACTGATGATGAACCTGCGAACTGAGCGTCTGAATGCATACGTCCTAAAGTATCTGTCATACCATATGAAGCAGGACCTGCAGCCATGTTATCCGGATGAAGTGTACGTCCTGTACCACCACCTGATGCTACTGAGAAGTACTTCTTACCCTGTTCGATACATTCTTTCTTGTATGTACCTGCAACTGGGTGCTGGAATCTTGTTGGGTTAGTTGAGTTACCTGTAATAGATACACCAACGTTTTCGTGATGCATAATTGCAACACCTTCCTGAACATCGTCAGCACCATAACATTTAACTGTTGCACGAAGACCATCTGAGTAAGCCTTTTCGTATACAACGTTTAATTTAGCTTCTTTATAATCGTACTTTGTTTCTACATATGTGAAACCGTTAATTCTTGAAATAATCTGTGCAGCATCTTTTCCAAGACCATTTAAGATAACTCTTAAAGGTTTCTTACGAACCTTGTTAGCTTTTTCTGCGATACCGATAGCACCTTCAGCAGCTGCAAATGATTCGTGACCTGCAAGGAATGCGAAACATTCTGTTTCTTCTTCAAGTAACATTTTTCCTAAGTTACCATGTCCAAGACCTACTTTTCTGTGGTCTGCAACAGAACCAGGAATACAGAAAGCCTGAAGACCTTCACCGATTGCTGCAGCAGCATCAGCAGCTCTTCTACAACCTTTCTTAATAGCGATAGCTGCACCTACTGTGTAAGCCCAGCATGCATTTTCAAAACAAATTGGCTGAATCTTCTTAACCTGTTCGTAAACATCTAATCCAGCGTCCTTTGTAATCTTTTCAGCTTCTTCAATAGAAGCAATTCCATAACTATTTAAAACAGAATTAATCTGGTCAATTCTTCTTTCATATGATTCAAATAATGCCATTGTTGTTACCTCCTATTCCTTTCTTGGATCGATAATCTTAACAGCGTCATCAACACGACCATACTGGCCTTTTGCTTTTTCCCAAGCTGTTGTAGGATCATCACCATTTTTGATAAAGTCTGTCATCTTTCCTAAGCTGACAAACTGGTAACCAATAACTTCATTATCAGCATCAAGAGCGATACCTGTTACATAACCTTCTGCCATTTCAAGGTATCTAACACCTTTAGCTTTTGTAGCGTACATTGTACCAACCTGTGAACGAAGACCTTTTCCTAAATCTTCAAGTCCGGCACCAACTACAAGACCATCATCTGAGAAAGCACTCTGTGTTCTACCATAAACAATCTGTAAGAATAATTCTCTCATAGCTGTGTTGATAGCATCACAAACTAAGTCAGTATTTAAAGCTTCAAGAATTGTTTTTCCCTGAAGGATTTCAGCTGCCATAGCTGCTGAATGTGTCATACCTGAACATCCGATTGTTTCAATTAATGCTTCTTCAATGATACCTTCTTTAACATTTAATGTAAGCTTACAAGCACCCTGCTGTGGAGCACACCAGCCAACACCATGTGTAAAACCTGAAATATCTTTGATTTCTTTTGAGTGAACCCACTTACCTTCTTCTGGGATTGGAGCAGGTTCATGCTTTGCACCCTTAGCTACAGGGCACATCATTTCAACTTCTTTTGAATAAATCATTTGAATAAATACTCCTTTCGAAATATAAACTATGGAACATTTCCATGTTGTTGCAGTGTAAATAATTAAGAAATAACTACTGCAGATTCTGTGGGATGAAATATTACCCACACTCGGTGTTTATTCTCTCATAAAATGACAAAATAGTCCATAGTTTAATCAAAAGTTTTTCATTTATTAAGCAAAATCTCTTATATAAACTTTTTATAAATCAGGTCGCCATAATTTTCATCAATATACGGCAGTAAATGACTTCCGTGAGTTGTAGACGCCAGTATGTGTAACCCTCCTCTTGCGATTCCCAGTTTCTTTTCAAGAATGTTTTGTTTTAAGGTCATATGTTGTATGTTTTTATATTTAATCAAAGCGTATTGTGTCCCTAAAATTCCATCTTTAACCCCTATAAGGTCTTTGCCAACAAAAATTCCACATGTCTTATAATCTAAAATTTTAGTAAGCAACAAAATCACAACTAAAAGTATCGAAACAGCTATTACTGATATATGATAAACCTTGGATAATTTTCCATAATACAGAATACTTCCGGAAAAAAGGGCTAAAGCCACCAACTGAATAAGATATGCCACTCCATGCCTTATAAGCGTTCTTTTTGGTTGCTTATTGATGCTTTCAGTTAATCCCGCGCTAAATTCCGGCAACAATTTATCCATATATTCTTTCAATTGTTTTTTACTGCAATAAAACGTAAAAAAAGCACTCGTTTTATCATCGTCATTTATACCTACATTAATAATTTCTGCAGAATATCTTCTAAATATTCGGGCTATAAAGGTCTGATGAATTACAATGGCATTTATTTTATTTATGGGAATGGCAAAGTCCACTCTGTTGTAAAGCCCATACTTTATATGTATTTTGTTATTTTCACGTCTTACTTTAAAGTCATACATTTTAAGGATATTCTTAACCAGTGTAAGCACACCGTTTAATATAAGGAGAATAAAAGCAATAATACCACCTAACTTCATTGCCTCCCCTAAATCCGAAACAATATCAGCAACAAGTGCCAGAAAAGAACCTAATACCATAAGAATTGTACCTCCATAAAGTGAAAGTAATCCGTTCTTTATAATGTCCTTTATTGTTACTTCAATGTCATATTTATCGTCAGAAGCTTCTTCCTGCTCCTTTTCCATAACTCTTCCCGTATTTAACTCTTCAATTCTGCGGTTTAAAAACTGTTTTAATTCTTCACCCTGCTTCTTTTTCAGTATAAGTTTTATGTCTGTACTATTGGCAGTAGACAGGCTGTTAGTATTTAGCTTTAAATTGCATGTTCCAATAAGCATTTCGAAAAGATTCTGATTCAAATTAACATTAGAAATGTTTTTTATACCTACCGTATTTTTAACGCTTCTAATAGTGTTTCTTTCAATGGATAATGTTTCGCTGCCTATTATAATCCATGTTTTATACCATCTTCTTACGAAAAACGCCACAATAAGACCAAACACAAGAAAAAAAATCAGCACAACGGTTATATAAACCGGCAGAATACCCATGTCTTTTACACTCTTTGCAATATCATTTTCTGTATCACCTATTAAATCAGGAACCAGTTGCCATAAAAGAAACAAACCAATTACAAAAGAGCCACCCAACTGTTCAATAACATAAGAAAAGTGATTTCTAAATTTCTTTCTTTCCATATTCATCCCACACTAACTGTTACTCTGTTTGTTTTGTTCTATTGCGATTTCATTGATTTTCTTCTTAAGACTTTCCGTTATTTTGTCAGCCTTTTCTGTCTCAAGAAATCTTATTGTTACATCTCCGCCTGCTGTAGTAACGTTAACTTTTGCAACATTGCAAATCTTATCGTATGGTCCCTGTATAATTTCAAGTTTATGCAATCTGTTGATTGGAACAATGCTTCTGGTTACAAAAATATATCCCTCTATAATATCTATAGACTCATCATCTATTTTGTATCTGTATCTGTAAAATCTTATAATGGGACTAATAAGGGCATTTAATGCCAAAACAACAGCTAAGACAATTCCAAGTATTACAGCAATTCCAATGTGATTTGGAATTACAAGTAATATTTCTAAAAGGAAAATAACTGCAAGTGCTATTACAATTCCTGTTATTGTGCCAAGATACATGTTGGCAAGTGCGTTTTTTGATAATTTTTCGTACATTTTTTCTCCATTTTCCTTTTTTAAAAAAGGCTGTCAAAAATGACAGCCCTTTAATTATATATGAACTTTAATATTATTTTGCTTCAATATATCCTTTTGCAACAAGAAGTTCTGCTGAAAGAACAGCTCCGCCTGCAGCACCTCTTAATGTATTATGTGATAATCCAACAAACTTGTAATCATAAACTGTATCTTCTCTTAAACGTCCTACTGAAATTCCCATTCCGTTTTCGAAGTTAACATCCATAGATACCTGTGGTCTGTTATCTTCTTCAAGATACTGAATAAACTGCTTTGGAGCACTTGGAAGATCTAATTCCTGTGGTTCACCGCTAAAGTTAACCATAGCCTCAATTAATTCTTCTTTTGTTGGCTTCTTAGCAAATTTTACAAATACGGCTGCTGTATGTCCATCTAATACAGGAACTCTGATACACTGAGTTGTTATTACAGGTGTTGTTGCCTTAACGATTTCTCCGTTAACAACTTTACCCCAAAGTCTAAGTGGTTCCTGTTCTGATTTTTCTTCTTCACCACCAATAAAAGGAATAATGTTTCCAACCATTTCAGGCCAATCCTTAAATGTCTTTCCTGCACCTGAAATCGCCTGATATGTTGTAGCAACAACTTCTGTTGGCTCAAATTTCTTCCATGCTGTAAGTACAGGAGCATAACTCTGAATTGAACAGTTAGGTTTTACTACAACAAATCCCTTCTTTGTTCCAAGTCGCTTCTTCTGAGATTCAATTACTTCATAATGTTCAGGGTTGATTTCAGGAACTACCATTGGAACATCCGGTGTCCATCTATGAGCACTGTTGTTTGAAACAACAGGGGTTTCTGTCTTTGCATAATCTTCTTCAATCTTTTTAATTTCTTCTTTTGTCATGTCAACTGCACTAAACACAAAGTCAACTGTAGATGCAACAGCTTCTACTTCATTTACGTTATGTACAATCATTTTCTTTACTCTTTCAGGCATTGGAGTTGTCATTTTCCATCTGTCACCAACAGCATCTTCATAAGTTTTTCCTGCTGAACGTGGACTTGCTGCCAATGTTACAACTTCAAACCATGGATGGTTTTCAAGTAATGTGATAAATCTCTGTCCTACCATTCCTGTTGCTCCAAGTACACCTACTTTTAACTTCTTGTCTAACTTCATCATTTCTTTTTTCCTCTCCTTTTAAAAATAAATCATCCTTCTTCTAATAAAAGTCGCTCCATCCGTCATCAGAATTTGAGCTGTTATTTGAATTGGAATTATTATTGTTTTGATTTGATTTATTATTTTTATCAGATGTGGTCTTCCTATTTTTCTTCTTTGTTGTTTCTTTCTGAGTATTTTCCTTATTTTCCTCAGCCTCATCCGTAAATATATCTACAGCATAACAGTCACCATTACCACCGTATGTTTTATTGCCTGTAGCCTGTTCATTCGTGGCTTCATTCTGTGCTACAGTTGTTTCAACTGCCGTTGTTGTAACTACTATTGTGGTTTCAGTAGTTTTATTATTTTCCTTCTTATTGCCACATGCACACAATGTAAGAACCATAGATGCTAACACTGTCATTATGGCTATCTTTTTCTTATACATGCTTTACTCCTTCCATAATAATCACTTTATTATTAGTAATGTCATAAGTTACTTTTTCGCTTTCACCAATGGTTGTGGTTTCCATTTCCTTTAATTTCTTCTCTCTTTCAATTCTTAACTTTTCGTTATATGAATCTCTTGATTTTTTCCATGTATCTGACATACACATTAAGTCAACCGAGGTCATGAAATAGCAAAACATCCACACTAACAACAATCCTATAATTGTTGATCCTAATTGTCTTTTTTTGAATAATGGTAATTTGTCTCTGTATTTAAAATCTGAAAGAAAGATCAGCGGACTAAAGAACAATATAATAAAGAATATATATTTAAATACCATAAGGACATAATCCATTGTTTCAAAAGAGTAATATTTTAACTCACCATAAATTCCCGTAACAATATAAAATGCCATAAATGCATAATACAAAATTGCCGGAATCATCTTGTATGCTGCTCCTGTCCTAAATCCAAATATCTTTATGCGACCTTCCATACAATACTCCTTATAATATTTTAAAGAGCTACTGGCGTGACTCGAACACGTGACCTGCTGATTACGAATCAGCTGCTCTACCAACTGAGCTACAGTAGCTTAAGCACTCATTATAATTTACTATATTGCATATAAAAAGTCAATTACGGGAGTGCTAAAATTTATTTATAGTTTTCGTTTTTCGCTAATTCCTCAGGATTAAATCCTATATCCACTTTTTCACCTATGTTATTTAGACCTGCATCTAATTTAATTGAAATCACTGAATATAATTTACTGTCAATTAAAAGTTTGTTCAAATAACCGTCACTGTTTTTAATCACATCAATGCCTGTAAGTCCCAGTGCATTATTGGTCAGACTGCCTAAATTCAAATCAAATCTGTATGTTCCACTTCCGTCATAAGTATAATTTCTAAAGATATTCTTTATATTCGGATTTGATACATCGCCATTATCACTACTATTTGAAATTTTGTCTGCAAGCGAGTCTGTAAAGTTAAGTGCAAAACATAAATCCTTTGCTATGTTCTTCTGCATTTCTTTGTAACTTTCCTTCAAATAGAAATTTTGATTTTCGTCCAGAATTCCCGTTTCTTTCTTAGAAGACTGTTTTATCCAGAAAATTATTTTTTTATATTCAGTTGTTGTCACTGTTTTTTTCAATTTGTAAGAAACTTTTTTGTTTATATAAATTGAATTTGGAACAACAAACATATCTGTTTCTATTTTCTGACTGTCCTTAATTATGCTGTAGGATGTTTTTACTTCAGTTTTTGTTTTCGAAGTTTCATTAATTGTTTCAGTTGTTGTTTTCGGAACATCAAAATTTTTGTTTGTAACTAAGGCCATATATGGAACATCTGCGTGAATCTTTCCGTATACTCCATCTGTATCATATTTTAACTTAGCACTTATTGGGACATTTTCTAAATCAAACTTAAGTAATCCAAGATTTAATCCTAAAGTTGCCTTTGCCGTTATGTCAAAATTCAAATTAGTTGCGGTATTACCAAAGCCTTTTAACAGACTGTCTGCCGTACTTACATCTATATAAGCGTCACTGTCTGCAGGCTTTTTGGTAATTTCTTTTCCATTATAAAGAACCATCTCTAAAGCTGTTTCAGCAACTGTTCCTCTGTATGTAATATCATTGTCGTTAATAGTGATGTTATTGATTAAATCACTTAATTTCAAATCAGAATTAGAACCTGGGGCGTCAATAATCTCTCCTTTGACATATGGTTTAAACATATCTAAATTAATGTCTTTTTCATCTTCTTCTATGCCCAGTTTTTCCAATATAGGCGTAATATCTACATCATATATTTTCAAAACCGCATCAGCAATAGAAGCTATAGAGCCATCATCTGATTTTAATTTAAATCCATCATAATCCCCATAAATAAACTTATCTTCATAGACTAACGATAATTTTTTATCTTTTATAGATATGTTAATTGCAAGTCCGGGAGCTTCCTTTATATCCTTTAACAAGTCAATAATCTGCTGAACATCCCTGTATTCTTCGTCTTTATAATCATCTTTGCTAATTTGGGATTCTCCATAAATTTCCGTTACTTTTCCGCTAATTTGTACCGGATTATTTTCAACATTAAGATTGTCTATAGACATAGCAATGTCTTTTTCATCTAGACTTATTATTATATCAAAGTCATCTAAAGCATATCTTATCTTTAATTTGGAATCCACATATTTTACTTCTTTTATGTTCTTTAGCATATCTAATGAGAAACTAAAATCTTTTGAAGAATTATTAATGACATCGTCAATCTGTCCTACATCTATATAATCCTTAAGTAATTCACTAAGCTCTTCTTTTGTTGCTGAAACTTTTATGTTTCCTGCTTCAAGATAAAGTCTGTTATTAATATAAGTTGCATCTACATTAATATCGCTAATTGGCACTGTTACTTTAAGTGCTTTTTCAGACAAATCAATAATTGTATTAAATGTATATTCATTGTCATTAGCCCTCAATGTTATGTCTGCTCCAATGCCCTTTGCTTTTTTCAGTTTATCAATATTTGCTTTAATAATTCTGTAAGCAGTCTCAAAATCAACGTATTTTTCCTTATTGTCAACATTTATGCTCTGCGATTTAGTGTTGTTTATTTTCGCACTTACCTTTGTTGACTGATAGAAAATTTCAATGCCGCTTACTTCAACGGTTCTGTCAGTTATTGAAATACCATAATCATTATCATTTAACTTATATGTTAGTTTCAAAGTATTATTGTCACATGAGAACGATTCAATATTGCATATAATGTCTTTTACCTCAGGAGTTTTTGAAATTCCGGTAATGGCAGCAGAAATCTTATCGACATCCTTTTTAGCCATACCTATTAAATCTTCCCCAAGAATTTCACTTAAAACTTTTCCGGCACTGTTGATATCTGTAGACACATAAAGATTCTCTACATTAATGTAAGCAATCTCGTCAATGTATTTAATTTCTACCGGTATTGTCTCACCCTCATATTCAAGGTTAGTTGTTATATATAACGCAATTTTATTTTTGTCTGAATAATCAGCTTTTACATTGGCTTTAAACTGTAATCCTGAAACATCTAATGTAACATCCGTGTCAATTCCACTTGATGTAATCAAATCTTCAACTCCGAATTTTTCAACTACATTTATGATATCAGTTATTTTGCTGTACTTTGAATTATCTACACTGATTAAAGGTGATTTTGCATAAATATTATTTATTGTGATTTTTGCATTTATGTCCATATTGGCATAGGCACCTGCAATCTGTAATGTTTTATTATTTAACTTAATGGTTGCAATGTGTTTTCCATCATACTTATATGCCAAAACTAGTGCACCCTTATCATATTTTAATGTTTCTACATTTCCAATAATATCTTTTATATTTATGTTGTTTATGTATTCACCTTTAAGTAATCTAAATGCCTGTGCAAAAGATTTTGACTCTGCTAATGTTTTATCATTAAGATTAATATTCAGTTTTGGAAGTATGCCCTTAATTTCGTCAAATAACTCTTCTTCCGTTACAACTACATTAATATTCTTTGCTGTCACATAAATGTTTTTGTCCTTATATATTATTGAAATAGGAACGCCTTCTATTGTAGTTACATATTTTATGGCAAAATCTTTACCATAAGAAGCTGTTAAAACTCCATTTAATTTATATTGTCCTGCTGAAATATCAGTATCAAGTACAATTCCCTGTGATTTAAGTATTCTTGCCAGTTCAAGTTTTTTCAAGGATACAAGAACCTGTTTCATATCAACATATTCATTTTTCTTAACTGAAATATTTTTTCTCTTCCTGTATTTTTTAGCGATTTTAACTTTGGCACCAAGATTTTTCTTCTGATTTAATTTAATTGTATTTTTGCTTAAACCGATATTGAATTTCAAACCTTCAACCTTGGCACTAACCTTCAAAAATCCCTTTGAGTAGCTGACTTTATCTACTTTTTTAAGTAACTTTTCTACATCAATATTTCCCTTTTGAAGTTTCTTAACTACTTTAGCATATGATTTTGGAAGAACATTGCCTGCCTTAACACCAACTAATTCAAGTATCTGTTTAACTGTTGATTCAACCTCATTTATTTTGCATTTAACTTTTATATTACCTGTTTTCAAATAAACTTCATTCTTGATTATCCGGGCTTCTATTTTTACGCCATAAAGCTTAGTAGTAAATTTTGCTGCCATAGGTTTATAATTTAAAACAGCATTTCCCTTTAAACTTTCCCCCGCTACATTTACTCTTATGTTTGTTTTTATGGCTTTTGAATTAATTGTTTTTATCCATGGCTTAATAAGAGCAATTGCCTTTGATACATCATTATAATTATTCAGTGATTGAAATTGCTCTTTTTTTCCACTGTTAACCAATATTTTTATATTTTTACTTTTAAGTTTATTTGCCAGTTTTTTATCCGGCACCACACCGATATTAGCATAATTTAATGATACATTTTCGTTAGCTAAAGTAACTTTAATATCTGCATTAATGGTGTCTGTTTTGTAAGCTACTTTGATATAATTATCTTTTTGTTCTAATTTTACATCGTTTAATAAGCCGGTGATTTTATTACTGTCTATGTTATTTAAATCAAGCTTTGTAAGATAATCAAAATCAACCGATTTAGTATCTAAGTCAACTGCTTTTGATACTATGTTTATTGCATCAAAAACACTGTCAGCTTTTGCACTGACCTTTATTTTTCCATAGTTAATGTATACTTTATTATTTGCATAAGCTAAAAATAAATCTTTGTTTTGTGCTTTAATCACACCATTTTCTAAATCAATATAAGTATTAAAATTTAAATCATTCTTTCCTGCTTTAATCTTTATCTGATAATATGGTGTCTCTTTAAACATATCTGACACATATTTTGATACATCCGCCTCATCCTTCTGTGGCAGATCCGACAATTTATTTTTGTCATATTTAGTCTTAATAAATTCGTCTACTTTCCCCTGATTTGGCAATTCCTTTACCTGTTCAAAATCTGAAAATGTTTCTGTAATTTCTCCCTGACATGTCACATCTCCCACAACAGATATATTAATGTCATAATTCTCACTATAATGAATCTTCACAGGTCTCCATTTTTTATCCATTGTAACTACTGCCTTTACGCTATGAAACTTAGGGTAATCACTGGCTCCCCCTTCTGTTTTCATCTGTCTCTTATAGTATACTGTTGATTCATCAGGCTTTAATTCATATTCAAATTTATATGTATCCTTATTGGACTTTAATATTTTTGCACTTATAATTGTATTCTTATCAATAACATAATTAGTCATCGAAAAAGGCTTTCTGCCATAATTTTTAGCATATGTCTCTTCTGAAATAGGAGTGTAATCCTCTTCCCAGTCAATATCAGATGTTGATTTAAATTTCTTTGCATTTCTTACAAGTATTGCCCCGTCTTTAAATACTCTCTGCTGTCCTGTGCTTAACAATGTGCTCATACTTGATGATTGAACTATTGCACTTTTATCTTTAATAACCTTTGATGCATTAATGTTTTGAGTGTAATTGATAAATAAAACATCAGCTGTTGCTGTTCCTTCTGTTTTTGATGTCCATGCTTTCATTTTCTGCATAACACTCTGACAGATTGCGATATTCTCTTCAGGAGAATAATCCTCAGGCGTTGAATCATCTTTTGGCACATCGGCGTATGTTTCATTTTCAACTACCTTTGTATTGTCAATAGGCTTGCTGTCCGCTGTATCTTTAAGAAAAAGGCTATGTATCAATGTGCCTACAACAATCGCCATTACAATAAATAAAGCAGCAAACACTGCCTTTTTTCCTTTTCTTATTTTCTTATGCTTATTTTCTTTTTTTGTCATTTGTTCCTCCACAAATTGTATTAAATGTATTTATTAAAATGTCCTTTTCATAATTTGCAACTCTATATTCTACTATACTTGTTACTTTTTTTCAAATTATATAAATTAACCATTAATTATTGAACATAAATCTGCAGTTTGTTATAATTCCATTTATGATTAGTTTTAAAATAAAAGAAATAAACAAATTTATGCACGAACTCCTGATTGCAGGAACATTTGACAATTTTTTATTGTGTGACGGCGAAATATGTACTGCCACAGCTTTTACCATTAACGGACACATCAACAAGAATTTCTTTAGTGAGAATGAGCTAAATACTATGAATGACGACTTTAGCACATGGAAAAACATAAGACATATTGCTTTTGAAATTATAAAAGGGGACAAGGTTCCAAGCAAAATGAAGCTTGTTCTTGCATTATCGAAAACAAAATACGAAGAAATAATAACGAAATCCGGCATGGATATTCCTGCTTCTGATGTGTGCGGTTTATATATTCATATTTTATATGAAAATGATTCCATAGAAATTATAACCGGTACGTCACTAAATACTTTTACTCTTGACAAAACCCTAGACAAATACTGGGATACCACTGTAATTAATTTCTTTGAAAGTAAATTCCAATGTGAATTATTATAGGTGGTGTTTTATGTCAAATATTACCTAATTGTTAACAAAAAGTAAATTTTTAGCACTCTTCTTTATAGAGTGCTAATTTTTTATTGACTTTTACTTTTTGTGCGTTAAAATTATGTTTGTTGGCAGATTAATACTTATGCCTACTTATTTTTGTTTTTAATATTTTTATATAAAGGAGTGAACAGTTATGGCAAAAAACGGAAATTTATCTATTAATAGTGAAAATATTTTCCCTATTATAAAGAAATGGTTATATTCAGATCACGATATATTCTTTAGAGAATTAGTATCTAACGGTTGTGATGCCATCACAAAATTAAAGAAATTGGAAATGATGGGGGAGGCTGAAATCGGCGATGATGAAGAATTTAAGATTCAGGTTTTAGCTAATCCTGATGACAAAACCCTTACATTTATTGATAACGGAATCGGTATGACTGAGGATGAAGTTGATGAGTACATTAACCAGATTGCTTTTTCAGGAGCTGAAGCTTTCCTTGAAAAATACAAAGATAAAACTTCTGAAGATCAAATAATCGGTCATTTTGGTCTTGGATTTTATTCAGCATTTATGGTAGCTGACAGAGTTACTATTGAAACAAAATCTTATAAAGAAGATGCAAAGGCTGTTCTTTGGGATTGCGAAGATGGTACCGAATACACGATGTCAGAAAGCGATAAAAAAGAACGTGGTACTATTATTACTCTTTACTTAAATGAGGACAGTGTTGAATTTTCTAATCTTTACCGTGCTCAGGAAGTATTGGAAAAATATTGTTCATTTATGCCTGTTGAGATTTATCTTTCAAATCCTAATGCAGAGCCTGAATACGACACAATTCCTGAAGATGAAATTACAGAGAAAGATACTGTTATTGAGCATATAGTTGAACCTGCTAAAACAGAGGAAAAAGAAAATGAAGATGGAACTAAGGAAACTGTTGAAGTTGAACCTGAAAAGAAAAAGGCAAAAATTCTTAAACGTCCCGTAAGTATCAGTGATACTACTCCTCTTTGGACAAAGCATCCTAATGAATGTACTGACGAGGAATATAAAAACTTCTACCATAAAGTATTTATGGATTATAAAGAACCTTTATTCTGGATTCATTTAAATATGGACTATCCTTTCAACTTAAAAGGTATTCTTTACTTCCCTAAGATCAATATGGAATACGAGTCTATTGAGGGAACAATTAAGTTATATAACAATCAGGTATTTATTGCCGATAACATCAAGGAAGTAATCCCTGAATTCTTAATGCTTTTAAAAGGTGTAATTGACTGTCCTGACCTTCCACTTAACGTTTCCCGTTCAGCATTACAGAATGACGGCTTTGTCAAGAAAATTTCTGACTACATTACTAAGAAGGTTGCTGATAAGTTATCAGGAATGTGCAAGACAGATAAAGAAAACTACGAGAAATACTGGGATGACATTAGTCCGTTTATTAAATTCGGTTGCTTAAAAGATGAAAAGTTCTGTGAAAAAATGTCTGACTATGTTTTATTTAAGAACCTTGATGACAAGTATCTTACATTTAAGGAATGTCTGGAAGAGAATAAAGAAAAACATGAAAACACTATTTTCTATACAAACGATCCTGTTCAGCAGAGTCAGTATGTAAATATGTTTAAGGCTGAAGGCATTGATGCAGTTGTACTTAAGGACAACATTGACCAGCCATTTATTTCACAGTTAGAATCTAAAAATGAAGGGGTTAAATTCAAACGTATAGATGATGAATTAAATGATTCATTTACAGAAGAATTAAGTGAAGACGACGAAAAATCTCTTAAGGAAAAATTAAGCGAAACTTTTAAGAAGGCTCTTGGAAGGGAAATTGACATTAAAGTACAGAAATTAAAAGACAGCAAAGTTTCTTCAATGATTACTGTTTCAGAAGAAACACGTCGTATGCAGGATATGATGAAGATGTATGGTATGTCCGGAATGGATCCTGCTATGTTTGGTGGTGCCGGTGAAACCCTTACTTTAAACGCCAACAACTCACTTGTTAAGTATATTGTTGACAATCCTGAAGGGGAAAACACTGAATTAATCTGCAAACAGTTATATGACCTTGCAGTTATCAGCCATACTCCTCTTAACCCTGACAGCATGACAGCATTTATCGAGCGCAGTAACAAGATTCTTGAGATATTGGCAGATAAATAATTTTAATATAATTAAATAAAAGGGGAAAAATAATAGGAAAGATATTTACAAAAACACTATGCAGAATTTCGTCATCTTTGCGAGCCTAGCTACAATCGCGGAGCACTGTTTGAAGCTGCGAAGCAGCAAGTTTGCGGGAGCGATTGTTAATAGGCGGTGAGCAAAGATAGAAATTCAAGTGTGTTTTGAAAATACTTTCCTATTGTTTTTCCCCTTTTATTTATATTATTATTAAATTTTATTTATCTGTCCCATTTATCGCAAAGAGACTGTATCTGGCTTGTAAACTTTGCGATGTCCTTGTTTGTGCCACCTTCGTTACGTTTGATAACTGCTAACAGGCGATGTCCTGCATTAACAAGATTTTCATATAATCCTGATGCACGTTTCTGTTTAGCCGTTGCCGTAATTCTGATTGGCTCTGCTTCCTTAACAAACTCTCCTGTTGCAAGATCAAATGATGTTCCACTGTATGGAGCATAAGTATCATAACCATGCTCTCTGTTAAGTAAGTCAGCAAAATAGTCACATACTTTATCTTCACCATGAACTACGAAAACCTTTTGAGGCTTTATAGTCATGGCATCTAACCATTTAATTAATTCTTTCTGGTCACCATGTCCACTAATACCTTTTAGATTTTCTATGTGGGCATTTACTGCAATTTCTTCACCGAACAGCTTAACTGTTTTGGCTCCTTCAAGGATTGCCCTACCAAGAGTTCCCGGAGTCTGGAAACCAACAAACAGAATTGTATTATTTTCTCTCCATAAGTTATGTTTTAAATGATGTCTTATTCTACCTGCCTCACACATACCTGATGCAGATAAAATAACTTTTGGTTGCATGTTTTCATTTATGGCTACGGAATCATTGCTTGTTATTGATAGTTTCAGTCCCCTAAAATTAAGAGGGTTAACGCCATTATTGATAAGATTCATTGTTTCTTCATCAAAGCACTCAACAACATCTCCATTAAATATAGTTGTGGCCTCAACTGCTAACGGACTGTCCACATAAACATCAAAGTTCGGAACACTCTTTACCATGCCCTTTTCTTTAATAATTCTTATAAAGAAAAGCATTTCCTGTGTTCTACCAACTGCAAATGATGGAATAACAACATTTCCACCTCTTGCAAAAGTTTCATTCATAATTCTTGCCAGTTCACCAACGTAGTCCGGTGCCTCACCATGAAACCTGTCACCGTAGGTTGACTCAATTAAAACATAATCAGCTCCATCAAGAAAACATGGATCTTTGATAATCGGTTTATTAATGTTTCCAATGTCTCCCGAGAAAATAACCGTCTTCTTCGTGTCATTTTCAGTTAAGCTCATCTTAATGCTTGCGGAACCTAAAAGGTGTCCTGCATCCACGAACTTAACACTTATTTCATCACATATCTGTATTTCCTTATCATAGTCAACAGGTACTAATAATTCGCATGCTGCAGCAGCATCATCTGTTGTATAAATAGGTTCAACCGCTTCTTTACCGGCTCTTTTAGCCTTTCTGGTCTTCCACTTAGATTCAAATTCCTGAATGTGTGCACTGTCACGTAACATAATATTACAAAGTTGGCATGTAGCCTTGGTTGCAAATATCTGACCCTTAAATCCTCTTTTTACCATTAATGGAATTAAGCCCGAATGGTCAATATGCGCATGGGTCAGGAAAATATAATCTATCTCCCCTGCCGTAACCGGCAATTCCTGATTAACGTAAATATCCTTTCCCTGCTCCATACCACAGTCAACGACTGCCTTTTTATTTCCGACCTCAATATAATGGCAGCTTCCTGTTACTTCATGATCCGCTCCTAAAAAAGTAAGAATCATACTAATCAGCCCCTTTCTGTATTAAATTTTAAACCGATATTTTATAATAGTATTATAATTTTTTTCCTGCCATTAGTAAATTATTTTTATATAAATTTTTCAAAAATTTCATCAACTGCCTGCCTATATTTTTGTACATTTTGAGCCTTTCGTATCATCTTTGCACACTTGTGCTGATCTGTTGTGGCATAGGACCAGTAATTCCACATTTCTATCATCTTATTTAACAGATGTTTATCAGAACTCATGTCAGCTGTAAAATCATCAAAAACCCTATCGTAAAGCTTTCTTAACTTTTCCTTTGGAATTTCTATTTTTTTGTTTTGCTTTATTTCCTCTGCCAGATTAGGATTTCTCAAAAGTCCTCTCCCAAGCATTACAGAATTAATTTTGTATTTTGATTCAATCTCTTTATAGTCTTCTAGTGTAAATATATTTCCATTATATGATAATTTATTCTTACTAATTCTATATGCCATATCAAAGGCTTCCATATCAGGCTCTCCTTTATACAGCTGTACTCTCGTTCTTGGATGAATTATAATTTCTTCGAAAGGAAATTTATTATATACTTCCATTATTTCTTCAAACTCATCAGCATCAGTAAGTCCGATTCTTGTTTTTACGGAAATTTTCATATCAAGTTTTTCAAATATTTCATCAAAAAACTTTTCCATTAAATATGTATCTTTTAAAAAGCCTGCCCCTCTTCCTTTAGGAACAACTGTTCCCGATGGACAACCGGCATTTAAATTTACTTCATCATATCCCATTTCAGCTATCTGCTTTGCACCCTTGACAAAATATTCTGCATTATTAGCCATAATCTGCGGGATAAGCCTTACTTTATCATTATTATTTTCCGGCAATAAATCCTTTATTTCCTTTCCTTTTAGTTTGGGATTATGGCACGGTGAAATAAAAGGGGCAAAATATTTGTCTACTCCTTCAAAAAAATCTGCATATGCATTTCTATATATATGACTTGTAACTCCATCTAATGGTGCAAAATATATTTTCATTCTTAATCTCCATTTCTTTTTTACAACTCTTGCATTATATCAAATCCATAATTGAAAAACCAGCACTGTAATGTTATACTTTTAACGACACTTTTTTAAGAAAATAACATTATAAGCGAGGTATACATATGAAATTATGGGGCGGTCGTTTCACGAAAGAAGAAAATCAGTTAGTACATAACTTTAACGAATCTCTTTCTTTCGACCAAAAATTTTATGCACAGGATATAAGAGGAAGCATTGCACACGTTAAGATGCTTGGAAAACAGGGAATTATCACAACAGACGAAATGAACTCCATTATCGATGGCTTAGAAGGAATTAAGAAAGACATTGATGAAGGAAAGCTTGAATTTACAAAGGATAGTGAAGATATTCACAGTTTTGTAGAGGCTAATCTTATTGAACGTATTGGAGATGCCGGCAAAAAACTTCATACAGGCCGTAGCCGTAATGATCAGGTTGCCCTTGATATGAAATTATATACAAGAGATGAAGTTGTGGAAATTAATGATTTACTCAAAACACTTCTCAACTCTCTTCTTAAGGTTATGGAGGAAAATGTAAATACATTTATGCCGGGCTTTACTCATTTACAGAAGGCTCAGCCTATAACATTGGCTCACCATTTTGGTGCTTACTTTGAAATGTTTAAAAGAGACCGTAGCAGACTTGATGATATTTATAAACGCATGAACTACTGTCCTCTTGGTTCAGGTGCTTTAGCCGGTACAACATATCCTCTTGACAGAGAATATACTGCTTCATTATTGGATTTTGACGGTCCTACTCTTAATAGTATGGATTCCGTATCAGACAGAGATTATTTAATTGAATTTTTAAGTGCCCTTTCTACAATAATGATGCATTTAAGCAGATTTTGTGAGGAAATATGTATCTGGAACTCAAACGAATACAGATTTGTTAATATTGATGACTCATACAGCACCGGATCAAGTATCATGCCACAGAAGAAAAACCCTGATATTGCAGAATTAATCCGTGGAAAAACAGGACGTGTTTACGGTGCACTTGCTTCAATTCTGACAACCATGAAGGGACTTCCACTTGCATACAACAAGGATATGCAGGAAGACAAGGAACTTACATTTGATGCAATTGACACTGTAAAGGGGTGTATTGTTTTATTTACAGGTATGATTGATACTATGACATTTAATAAAGATGTTATGGAAGCCAGCACAAAGCACGGTTTTACAAACGCTACTGATGCAGCCGACTACCTCGTAAATCACGGTGTTCCATTCAGAGATGCCCACGGCATTGTAGGTCAGCTGGTTCTTTTCTGCGAAGAAAAGAAAATTGCTCTTGATGATATGACTTTAGATGAATACAAGGCTATCAGTCCTGTATTTGAAGATGACATTTATGATGCTATCAGTCTCGACACCTGCGTAAACAAGCGTGTTACAATCGGCGCCCCGGGACCAGAAGCCATGGCAAAGGTAATTGAAATTTATAAGGATTATCTTAAATAGAGATAGAACATAGTCAAGGAGCGTTACCCACGGGCAACGCTCCTTATTTTTTTTATTTATCTGTGATTACACAAAATTAGAATTATAAATTTATAATCCTCACTACCAAATGCTAAATATTATAATATTCCAATGTTTTCCTACAAATCCTTAAATTTAAACTGTTTTTTGCCTGTAGCGTAATCATCTACAATATCACCATGACCATAGAGCTTGTATTTATAGCTTACAAGACCTTCAAGTCCAACAGGACCTCTGGCATGTATTTTGCTGGTGCTTATTCCTACTTCAGCACCAAAGCCGTATCTATAGCCGTCTGCAAATCTTGTTGAACAGTTCTGATATACTCCTGCCGAATCTACATAACGCATGAAATATTCAGCAGTTTCCTTGTTTTCTGTAATAATGCAGTCTGTATGATGGGAACCATAGTGGTTGATATGCTCTACAGCAGCCTTTACATCTTCAACTTCTTTTGCAGATACAATGTAGTCTAAATACTCTCTCTTATTATCTGCTTCCTCGCTGGCATTACAGCCTGTTAATTCTACAATTTTTTCACTTCCACGCAGTTCAACGTGATGCTTCTGTAATGCCTTATGTAACTTAGGAACAAATTCATTTATTATGTCCTTATGTATCAGCAATGTTTCAACCGCATTGCATGCTGATACATACTGTGTTTTAGAATCAATTATAATTGGAATAGCCTTCTCAAAATCAGCATCATTATCTACATATACATGACAAATTCCGTCAGCATGACCCATAACAGGTATTTTTGTATTATTCATTATGTACTGAACAAAAGAATTTGAACCTCTTGGTATTAAAAGATCAACGTATTCATTACAGGACAAAAGTTCTGATATTTCCGAACGTGCTTCTAACTGAAGCATACAGTTTTCCGGCATTCCTGCCTCTAAAACAGCATTGTAAATAATGTTAAACAAAACTTTATTGCTGTTCATTGTCTCACTGCCGCCCTTTAAAATGACACAGTTTCCGCTTTTTATACATAAAGATGATATCTGAATAAGGGCATCAGGTCTTGCCTCAAAAATAACGCCAATAACACCTATAGGGCATGTTTCCCTGTAAAGTGTAAGTCCCTCATTCAACTGTCTTTTTAAATCAATTTTAAATAAAGGATCATCTAAACCTATAAGGTTTTCAATTCCCGACAATACATCCTTTAATTTATTCTCATCAAATTTTAGTCTTTTAATAATAGGTGCTGCAACACCATCTTTTTCTGCCTGCTCCAAATCCTTTTTATTAGCCGCAAATATTTCTTCTTTCTGTTTTTCTAACGCTTTTGCTATCATCTGCAAAGCATTATTTCTCTGATATCTGCTTGTTCCTGCTAATATTGGTGCCGCTGCTTTTACAAGGGCTGCTTGCTGTTTTATGTACATATACTGCTCCTTTCAAATCATATGCTATGGATTACACATACCACATGGTTCATATCCCTGATCAATAAGATCCTGTCTGTTACCTGTATATTTTCCCTTATTTGATTCGCTCATTCGTTTCACTCCACTACACTCCGGTAAATGGAACTTATGAGAATTTAAATTCAAAATATATTCTGTTTTTGAATTACCGGTATTAGTTGTTGTCGATTTTTCATCTGATAATCTGCTATCGCCTGTTGAATAATCAATAGTAATTCCCGGCTGGACATTATAACAAAAAACATTAAAACTGATACTTTTTCCTTTATCCTCAACGGAATAACCTTCCATCTTGACCCCACGGGCAACTAAATCGTTACCTTCAAATACAGGTGTTACACGATACATAACATGATTGCCTGTTTCCTTTACATAGTCGGTAACCATATTTTCAAATGGAAGCATCCCATCTACATTCATATATCTTGTGCCTGTAATAAGATTCTTTTCATTAACATTTTCCCCTGTTAACTGATATCCGATTAAATGACATCTGTTATATAAAATCTTACCTTCAACATTGTCATATTTTACGAAATGCCAGCCTGTTGGTTTTACACTGCTTATAGACTCTCTTTTTTCCTTTGGCATGATATCCTTTCCGACAGAAGCTGTTGCCACCTGACATCTTCCAAGGCTGTCGAGAGTCGAATAATTTTCAAAAGATTTGTCTGTTATTTCATTTATCTTAAATTCAGGAACATTATTGTTAACCGCTACATATGGCTCTCCTGAATATTTGGGAATGCCGGAATTTGATTTTTTTAAATGTTTATTATTACCTGTCGTTTCCTGGTCTGCTAATTCTGTAGTTTCCTGAAAGGATACCCTTTCAGTTATTCCGGCAACTCTGTCTGTACTTACAGTTGCATTATTATTTGAACATCCTGAAAAAAGAATAATACTCAGAACAAGCAGGGCTGCTATATAGTTAACACCACTCTTTAACTTATTCATTTTTCTCATATACCTCTTTTATAATAGTATCATGTGAATATCCCTGAAATTCCTCACTGCTTTTTAGTTTCCATTCACTTAAATCAAACTTATAATCTGTAGGATATACTTTGTCCCATCTGTAAACAATTAGGTGGTTTATTCTTCTCTGGTCTACAATGTGATTTTCAACAAAACAGTATTCTCCTTCTTTAGCATCAGTGAAATAATCATCTGAAACCACATATTTACATAGTTTTTCATTAAACAATTCCTTTGAATAAGAGTTAATATGTAATACGCCATCCTTTGTAGTTCTCACAATGTCTCTTATAACATATCTGTCTCTGCTCTGTCTTCTCTCATTAAAGTACATTCCATTTCTTTGGTCTAAACAAATTATCCCTATCATTTTGTCATACCTCTGTTTCACTCAACTCTTTTTATTTTAATTGCCATTAGTTACCTTAACTTCTAACTGGTTGTATGGAATAACAATACCGTTCTTTTCAAGTTCACTTTTAATGTGCTCTGTCAAATAAAAATATTCATTCCAGTAATTGACAGGTTCAACCCATGCCCTTGTTTCCATATTTACACTGCTTTCATCAAGAAGCATAACAACCACGTCACTGTCCTTTTCCTTAATAACATATGGAGAATTAATAATAACATCTCTTACTATTGACTTGGCTTTTTCCACATCGCTGTCATAATGGATTGAGAATTTTACATCAACTCGTCTTCCATCCTGATTTGAATAATTAACAATAGTATTATTTGATACTTCTCCATTAGGACATTTAATTACTTTTCCGTCAGGTGTCAGCAAAGTTGTATAAACAATATCAATTTTTGTTACTGTTCCCTCCACATTGTTAATAAGGACATAATCTCCAATTACAAAAGGCTTTGACAACAAAATCAAAACACCGCCTGCAAAATTAGATAAACTTCCCTGTAATGCCAAACCAATTGACAGACCTGCAGTACCAAGTAAAGTAATCAGGGACGTTGTTTCTATTCCTATCTGTCCACATATAATTATTATAACAATAACGTATCCCGCAAACTTTACTAAAGAATCTACAAATTTTGCCGCCCCTTCATCTGCACTTGACTTATTAAATATATTCTTTATTAATTTTCTGACCAACTTAATAACAATTTTTCCAATAATAAATATCACTATGGCAATAATAATACTTATTCCAAAATCAATTAATTTATCCCAAAGTTTGTCAAGTGTTGACGCAAATTTACTTACATTCTTTTCCATATTTTCTATTTCTGAAACACCGTTTGCTAACAACATATTCATATCTTTTCTCCATTACAATTTAAAGATAATGGGGCCATCATGCAACAGCCCCAACTTTTCTTGTATATTGTTAATACCTTTTATTATTTTACAATTCTTACCTTGATAACTCCATCAATTGCATTAATCTTATCTGCTAATGCATCTGTTGCTTCATGGTCTAAATCAATAATTGCGTATGCAAAATCTCCTCTTGACTTATCAACCATATCTGCCACATTAACACCTTCTGACGCAATAGCTGTTGATAACTGACTAATCATGTTTGGTATATTCTTATGACATACAGTTATACGACTCACCTTGTCACATACACCTAATGTTGCAGCAGGGTAATTAACTGAATTAACAATATTTCCGTTTTCAACAAAATCTCTGATTTCGTCTACTGCCATAATTGCACAGTTATCTTCTGATTCAGCAGTTGACGCTCCCAAATGTGGAGTTGCAATAACACCTTCCATGTTTGCTGTTTTAAAGTTAGGAAAATCTGTTACGTATTTCTTAACTTTTCCACTCTTTAATGCTTCTTCAATATCAGCATCACATACAAGCAAATCTCTTGCAAAGTTAAGTATTACTACTCCATCTTTCATCATTGCAATACTGTCTTTATTAATCATTTCTTTTGTATCATCAAGAAGAGGTGTGTGTACTGTTATGAAGTCACACTCCTTAAAGATTTCTTCTCTTGTTTTAACAATATGTACTGTTCTCTTAATACTAAGAGCTCCCTGTACAGTAAGATATGGGTCAGTGCCATATACTTCCATACCAAGTGAAACACCTGCATTTGCAACTAATCTTCCAATTGCTCCAAGACCAATCACACCAAGTTTCTTTCCCTTTAATTCATTGCCGGCAAAATTTTTCTTTGCCTTTTCCATTGATTTATTAATGTTTTCATCAGATTTATTATCTGCTACCCATTTATTTCCACCAATAATATCTCTTGATGCAAGTAACATTCCACAAATAACTAATTCCTTAACACCATTTGCATTTGCACCCGGTGTGTTAAATACAACAATTCCTTTTTCAGCACATTTATCAAGTGGAATATTGTTAACGCCTGCACCTGCTCTTGCAACTGCTAAAAGTGAATCAGGTAATTCCAAATCATGCATTGCAGCACTTCTTACTAAAGCCACATCTGCATCTGCAAAATTCTCAGTGATTTCATAATTATCATTTAATCTGTCAAGTCCTAAATTAGATATAGGATTCAAACAATTAACTTTTGTCATTATACTGTAACCTCCATATATTTATCAGAATATATCTGATTTTTATGCATTTTCTTCTTCAAATTTCTTCATAAATTCAACTAATGCCTTTACACCTTCTGTTGGCATTGCATTGTAAATACTAGCTCTCATTCCACCGACTGTTCTGTGGCCCTTTAAGTTTTCAAGACCTGCAGCTTTAGCTTCAGCAACAAATTTAGCATCTAATTCTTCATTTCCTGTAACGAAAGGAACATTCATAAGTGATCTGTCCTTAGGAACTACTGTACCCTTAAATAATTTACTGTTGTCAAGGAAGTCATAAAGAATCTTAGCCTTTTCTTCATTGTGTTTCTTCATTGCTTCCAAGCCACCCATTTTCTTAATCCATTTAAATACTTTTCCACAAATATAAATTCCATAACATGGAGGTGTATTGTAAAGTGAGCCGGCATCTGCCTGTGTTTTCCATGCAAGCATAGTTGGAACTGTCTTATCAACTTCTTCAGGAATAAGGTCTTCTCTTACAATTGCAATAACAACACCTGCAGGTCCAACGTTCTTCTGAACACCACCATAGATAACTCCGTATTTTTCAACATCAATTGGTTCTGAAAGAAAACATGATGAAACGTCAGCTACCAATGTATGTCCCTTTGTATTTGGAAGTTCATGATATTTTGTTCCATAAATTGTATTGTTTTCACAGATATATACATAATCTACATCATCATCAATATCTAAGTCTGAACAATCAGGGATGTAAGAGAAAGTCTTGTCTGCTGATGAAGCAACTCTCTGTACCTCAAGGTATTTTTCTGCTTCTGCAGCTGCTTTCTTAGCCCACTGACCTGTAATAATATAAGCTGCCTTTCCATTCTTCTTTAAGTTCATTGGTACAGCTGCAAACTGCTGTGAAGCACCACCCTGTAAGAATAAAACCTTATAGTTATCAGGAATATTCATTAAATCCCTAATATCCTGTTCTGCTTCATCAATAATCTGCTGAAATGCTTTTGAACGATGGCTCATTTCCATTACGCTCATTCCACATCCTCTGTAGTCAAGCATCTCCTCTGCCGCTTCTTTTAATACTTCTTCCGGTAATACTGCCGGACCAGCTGAAAAATTGTATACTCTTGCCATTTTTCCCTCCTAAAATTCATATCCTTTTTCTTCTAAATCTTCTTCTGAAAATGCTTCACTAATTGCTGTGTTAGCCGGAACCATAGGGAATACCTTATCATCCTGATCAATCTGTGCATCAATAACACATGGGATGTTAAGTTTAATTGCATCATTAAGTGCATTTTCAAATTCTTCTACAGTAGTAACACGGTAAGCCTTAGCTCCCATTCCCTCTGAAATTTTAACAAAATCTACAGCATCATCCAAAACTGTATTGGAATATCTTTTTCCATAAAACAGTGTCTGCCACTGTCTAACCATTCCTAAAACGTGATTGTTAATTACGATCTGGATAATAGGAATATTATATCTTGTAGCTGTAGCTATCTCGTTCATATTCATTCTGAAGCAACCATCACCTGCTATATTAACACAGATTTTGTCTTTGTTGCCCATTTTTGCACCAATACATGCTCCAACACCATATCCCATGGTTCCTAAACCACCTGATGTAATAAGCTGTCTTGGTCTCTTATATTTATAGAACTGTGCTGCCCACATCTGATGCTGTCCTACATCTGTAGTAACAATTGCATCTCCGTTTGTAATATTATAAAGTGAATCGATAATTGCAGGTCCTGTAAGCACTGATTTATCAAGAGCTAACGGATATTCTGCCTTCATTTCCCCGATGTGTTTCATCCATTCCTTATGGTTCTGTTTCTTAACTTTGCCATTCAGTCTTACAAGTACTTCTTTTATATCACCGATAACACTTGCATCTGTTCTGATGTTTTTATTTATTTCTGATGGGTCAACATCAATATGTACTATTTTTGCATTTTTTGCAAATTCTTTGGCATTACCTATAACTCTGTCACTAAATCTTGCTCCAAGAACAATAAGTAAATCACACTCCGTAACTCCAAAGTTTGAAGTTTTTGTTCCGTGCATACCTATCATTCCCGTATATCTTTCATTAGTTCCGTCAATAACACCTTTACCCATTAATGTATCACAGACAGGTGCATCTGCCAATTCAACTAATTCCCTAACTTCTTTATCAGCCTCTGAAATAACTGCACCACCACCAACTAATACAAATGGTTTTTCTGATTTAGCTATCATTTCAGCAACCGTGTCCAGGTCTTCCTCTGTAATATTGTCAGAATATCTTTCAATCGCTTCCGGCTTTTTACTTTCAAATTCATATTTGTTAGCTGTAACATCCTTTGTAATATCTACTAAAACAGGCCCCGGTCTTCCACTTTCTGCAATTTTAAATGCTTTTCTAAGTGTTGTTGCCAGATTTTCAATGTCTTTTACAATAAAGTTATGTTTTGTAATAGGCATTGTTGCACCGACAATATCAATTTCCTGGAATGAATCCTTTCCAAGACCTGATTTTGCTACGTTAGCTGTAATAGCAACCAAAGGTACTGAATCCATATAAGCTGTTGCAATACCTGTTACAAGGTTTGTTGCTCCGGGACCTGATGTTGCCATACACACACCAACTTTTCCTGTTGATCTTGCGTAACCGTCAGCTGCATGAGCTGCTCCCTGTTCATGTGAAACTAAAATGTGAGTAATATCATCTGAATTCTTGTATAACTCATCATAAATATTTAAAATTGTTCCTCCAGGATATCCGAATACTGTATCAACACCCTGTTCTTTTAAACATTCAATTACTATTTGTGAACCGTTTAATATCATATTTTTATCCCTCACTTTATATTTTACTTATTTATCTCTAATGTAGCACCTTTATTTCCCGATGTAACCATTGAAGCATATCTTGCAAGATATCCTGTAGTTACCTTAGGTTCTCTAGGCTGCCAGTTTGCTCTTCTCTTTGCTAATTCTTCATCTGAGACATCCACATTAAGTGTCATGTTTGGAATATCTATATTAATAATATCTCCTTCTTCAACTAATGCAATTGGTCCTCCAACTGCAGCTTCCGGTGAAACGTGTCCTATTGATGCACCTCTTGAAGCTCCTGAGAATCTTCCATCTGTTATAAGAGCAACTGTTTCTCCAAGACCCATTCCTGCTATTGCTGATGTAGGATTTAACATTTCTCTCATACCAGGGCCACCTTTTGGTCCTTCATATCTTATTACAACTACATCACCGTCAACAATTTTTCCACCCTTAATTGCTGCAATTGCGTCTTCCTCGCAATCGAATACTCTTGCCGGTCCGCTGTGTACCATCATTGAATCTGCAACTGCAGAACGTTTTACAACTGAACCGTCCGGTGCAAGATTTCCCTTAAGTACTGCAAGTCCACCAGTCTTACTATATGGATTATCTAATGGTCTGATAACTTCAGGATTTTTGTTTACACATCCCTTTATATTTTCTCCAACAGTCTTTCCTGTAACTGTCATACAATCTTCATGTAAAAGTCCTAATTCACTTAACTCATTCATTACTGCATATACACCGCCTGCTTCATTAAGGTCTTCCATATATGTAGGACCTGCCGGTGCAAGGTGGCAAAGGTTAGGTGTCTTAGCACTGATTTCATTTGCAAATGATATATCAAAATCAAATCCGATTTCATGTGCTATAGCCGGTAAATGAAGCATACTGTTTGTTGAACATCCAAGAGCCATGTCAACTGTAAGTGCATTTAAAATTGCATCCTTTGTCATAATGTCTCTAGGTCTGATGTCTTTTCTATACATTTCCATTACAGCCATACCTGCATGTTTTGCAAGCTTTAATCTTTCTGAATATACTGCAGGGATTGTTCCATTTCCCTGTAATCCCATTCCCAATGCTTCTGTAAGACAGTTCATTGAGTTAGCTGTATACATACCTGAACATGATCCACATGTAGGACAAACCTTTTCTTCAAATTCCTTAACCTGATCTAATGTTAATTTTCCCGCTGCATTTGCTCCTACAGCCTCAAACATTGATGAAAGACTTCTCTTCTGTCCCATAACATGTCCTGCAAGCATTGGTCCACCTGAAACAAAAACTGTAGGTACATTAACTCTTGCAGCTGCCATTAATAATCCAGGTACGTTTTTATCACAGTTAGGAATCATTACTAATGCATCAAACTGATGAGCTTTAGCCATGCATTCCGTTGAGTCTGCAATTAAATCTCTTGTAACAAGGGAATACTTCATTCCTTCATGTCCCATTGCAATACCGTCACATACTGCTATTGCCGGGAACATTACGGGTGTTCCTCCTGCCATTGCTACTCCCATTTTTACTGCCTGTGCTATTTTGTCCAGGTTCATATGACCCGGTACGATTTCATTATATGAACAAACAATACCTACTAATGGTCTTGCAAGTTCTTCCTCAGTCATGCCAAGAGCATTAAATAATGATCTGTGAGGTGCCTGCTGTATTCCTTTTTTTACTGAATCACTCTTCATTTTGTTTCCTCCCATTATATTCTCTTTATTATTTCATCGCCCATTTCCTTGCATCCAACTAATGTCATACCTTCTGACATTATGTCGATTGTACGGATATTATCCTCTAAAACTTTTTGTACTGCATTTTCGACTGCATTTGCTTCTTCATCCAAATCAAAAGAATATCTAAGCATCATTGCTGCTGAAAGAATAGTAGCTATCGGATTAGCCTTATTCTGTCCTGCAATATCTGGTGCAGCACCGTGACTTGGTTCATAAAGACCAAATTTATCTTCTCTTAAAGATGCAGATGATAACATACCTATTGAACCTGTTATCATACTTGCTTCGTCAGATAAAATATCTCCAAACATGTTTTCCGTAACAACTACGTCAAACTGTGCAGGATCTTTTACTAACTGCATTGCACAGTTGTCTACCAACATATGTGTAAGTGTTACTTCCGGATAATCCTTTGCCACTTCATTTACAACTTTATCCCAAAGTCTTGAACTGTCTAAAACATTCGACTTATCAACACTAATAACACTCTTTCTACGTTTCATTGCAATCTCAAATGCCTTTATTGCAATACGTCTGATTTCATTTTCATTATATGTTAAAGTATCAGTTGCCGTTAAAACTCCGTTAACTTCTTCTGTCTTTCTTTCTCCAAAATAAAGACCACCTGTTAATTCTCTAACAATTATCATATCAAATCCTGCATCCGCCACTGATTCCTTTAGTGGACATGCTCCCTTTAATTCTTTATAGAGATACGCCGGTCTTAAGTTTGCAAAAAGATTTAGTCCCTTTCTAATTGCAAGAAGCCCTGCCTCAGGTCTGAGGTTTGGTGGAAGTTCATACCAGCTGTCTTTACCGACGACGCCACCTACGGCTCCTAAAAGAACTGCATCATTTGCCTTTGCTGTAGCAAGAGCCTCATCAGTTAGCGGTACACCATGTCTGTCTATGGAAATACCACCCATGTCTACTTCTGTATAATTAAAGACATGTCCGTACTTCTTTCCCACGGCATCAAGAACTTTTTTTGCTTCTGTAACAATTTCAGGTCCAATTCCGTCTCCCGGAATTACTGCAACATTAAAATTCATTGTCTTTCCTCTTTTCTATCAAGTATCTTATAATGTGATTTTAAATTGATATATGAATCCACATTAACTTAATTAGCATACATCAAATATGACTTTTTTTCAACCTGCGATATTAATGTTTTATTGATATTATTTAATATCAACATGAATTTTGCCAATACTAAAAAGAGGCACCATGCAAATTTCTTCATTGTTCTTTGTATGATTGCCCCTTAATTTAAAATAATTTCATTATATATTTATACTATGCACTGATGAATTATCACTATTTAACTTAGTATTTGAATATATTGCCTTTATTTTATAATAATAAGTTCTCTTTTTAAATTTATTTTTGTCTGTATATTTTGCAGTGGTAGTTGTTGCAATTCTTTTGTAAGTCTTATTTGTTGAACTTTTGCGATATACATAATATTTAACCGCTTTACGGTTTTTCTTCCAACTCACCTTTATATTTGCATACTTTTTACCTTTAGCTTTTGTTGATAATTTTTTCACCTTTACATTCGTAGGCGCCTTTAATTTTACCCTTACATATCTGTAAGCCTTCACGCCGCTGGTAGTAGTTGCTGTTATTTTAGCTATTCCCACGGTCTTTGCAGTTACATTTCCTGAGAAACTGACTGTAGCGATTTCCGGATAATTACTTGTCCATGTGATTTTATCTGTCGTGTCTGACGGTTCCATAGTTGTTGTATATTTTTTTGAACCGCCGCTGACTAATTTAATGATTTTGTTCTCTTTTATTTCCAATGCTGTTGCCGGCTGCTTAACATGGATCGTTGAATAACGTATCAGACCACTGTCAGTTGTGGCCATAACAAGATATTTTCCTGTTTTAAGAGCAGTATACTCTCCTGTCATTCTGTTTATTGAAATGCCGTTAAGATCAACACTGTCCCACAATATTTTATTTGTGTATAAATCCAAAACTTCGTTGTCCCTGTTTGCATTAAATACTGCATTTAACTTAGCTGATTCCCCTTTATTAATCGTTGATGAATATTTATTTAATGTCAGACATCCGTCGGCCATTTCCTGCAATGTTGCAGCTTCTTCTCCTGTCATATTTGCCAATAAATTTTCATCATCATATATACTCTGTGGCATGAATTCATTTCCATAAGGACTCTTGTTAAAAATCGTGTAGTAAATCGTACATGCTGCAAGATAACTTCCCTGTACGGTAGGATGAAGTTTATCTGACCTGTAAACCGGTATTTCCGGATGATCAATTATTGTCCTCATAAAATTGGTACCTGAAGCAGCAACTAATCCGTCATAATCATTAGATACTTTAAAATTTCTTCTTGTCAGAATCTGTTCAATCTGAAAATTAGTTAAATAAATGGATTTTGAATTAACAGTAAAAGTATTTCCAACCTCATCGGGATGAGTAGCGTATATTACCATTTTTGCTCCCGCATCTTTGATCAGTTTATGTAATATACTTACTGAACTTTCCATTGAAGTCTCCGATTCAACAAGAGTTTTACGATTCTCCTGCAATACTACATAATCCCATTTTGATGTTGTAAGGGCTGAATATACTTTTGCACCATAAGCATCTGTTTTATTTGCAAATTTACTTAATTTATAGGAGCTGGCTGTTATTGATGAAATTTCACATTCAATTCCATCTGCCTTTGCCAGTCCCTTAACCATTTCCGGCATATTGTTGTAATATGTATGACTGTTTCCAATAAACAATATTTTAACTGTCTTAGGATTTGTTACCGCATCCTGACCATATACCTTTTTTTGTGCTGTAAAACCTGCTGTAATCATAAAGGTTACGGCAAATATTATTAACAGTAATCCTATTTTTTTCTGTCGTTGATTAGTCATTTTCTTTACTCCTCATATTATGTAATGTAAAGCAGTTTAAATTGTGCTAAATGCCGGCCAGTATTTAAGTAATAAAGTACAAGTAATTGTCATTAATATTATTATCATTACTGTAATTTTCCAACCTTCTTTAAACATATATTTAGGTTGTAATCCGTAGCCTACAGGAATTGCCCTTATTGATGTTGGAAGCATATAAGATAAGTTTACTCCTACTGAGGCAATGTATACATACGGAATTGGATTAAGCCCTATTCCTTTTACAATTGAAATAACTATCGGTATGGCTACTGCAGCTGTAGCAGTATTTGATGTAACATCAGATAAGAGTAATGTAACAGTTACAATTACACATACAGTTGTAATTCCACCTGTTAATCCCATACCTGAAACAAGTTCTCCTATTCTTGATGCTGCTCCTGACTCATTAATTAATGTTCCAACGGCAAGTCCGCCTGCGAAAATATATATCATTTCCCATATAATTTTAGTCTGAACAGACTTCCATAACATAAGTCTCTGTCCGTCCGATCGGGTAATCAGGAATGATAAAACCGCACATATAATAAATACATAAGCCGGTTTTAATCCCGGAAGCGCTGTCTGATAGAACTGCCTTGTAAATGCCATCACTGTTGCAATTAAGAACAAAATAAGAGATATTTTTTCCTCAATAGTCATCTTAGGGAACTTTTTGTATTCCTTTTTGAAATATTCTTTTGAACCTCCAAGGCTTTCACCTTTCTTAACGTCTTTAAGCATAAATATAATATTTGATACTATAAGCACAATTACGATAGGCAAAAATCTTACTACCCAGGAAATATACATATATTCCTTACCTGTCAGTTGTTGTAAATAGTCAACAGTAACTAAGTTCATTGCTCCTCCAAGAGGAGATGCAAGTCCGCCAAGTCCTGCACCATAGGCTATATATAAAAGAAGTTTAGAACCGATTCTGCTGTTTGCTATGTCCCCTTCTCCAATATACTTTAGCATTGAAACCGCAATTGGTGTTATTGTAGCACAAACTACGGCATTTGGTAATATGGCTGACAAACATGTTGAAAGCATAAACCAGAAAATCAATTGAATTCTGAAGTTATCTCCTATTAACCCCAATAAAGATGCAGCAATTCTTTTATCAAGTCCTGTTTCTTCCCATGAAACAGTAAGAATTGATGCACCTAACAGTAAAAGTATTGTTTCCGAGGCATAATTTGATATAACCTTGGTCATATCGCACATTGTTACAAGAGCATTAATTGCAATTGGTAAAAAGGCAGTTACGGCATAGTCTATAGGTGCCGTAACCCACCAGAATGCCATCCACACAACTGTTCCTATAGCTGCTCTTTCCGCTAATTTAGGAAAAGCAGTTTCAGGAATTGCAAGACAGCATAATATAAATAATAATGGTCCTATAATTAAATATATTCTTTCCTTTTTTCTCTTCATCCGTTTTCTCCTTTTGTTTCAGGTATTTTTCTTCTACATCTCTCTTAATATACGTTTAATGATTTTTCCGTTAAAGGTACGTGGAAGTTCATCAATAACCTGTATTACCTTTGGTACACGTATTGCCTCCAATTTATCAAGCATATATCGGTGTAATTCTTTTTCGTCATATTCAAAACCATCATTTATTACCACAAATAACTTAGGAGCCTCTCCTGTTATTTCATCAGGTATTGGAATACATGCACACTCCTTTATCATTTCGTGCTGGTTTACGACTTCTTCTATTTCTGAAGGGGCAATTTTAATTCCACCCATGTTGATTACATCACCTTTTCTGCCTAACAGATAAACAAAACCATCTTCTCCCATATAGCCTAAATCATTTGTATATATGATACCATTTTCATCCAGTACTTCTTTTGTTATTTCCGGTTCATGGAAATATCCTCTCATATTCATCGCTCCCTTAAAAGCAAGAAATCCAGGATTTTCTGCTGATGCATTAACGGGTTGTCTTTTATCATCAACAAAAATTATTTCCGCATTAACATTAGGTTTACCTATACTTCCTTTCTTATTTCCATATTTACTGAAATCAAGGCATACCGTACATCCCGATTCAGTTGCACCATATATGTTTAACAATTTTGTTTCAGGAAACATTTCCTTTAAAGTTTCTTTACATACTTCTGAAACAGGTGCTGATCCTAACTGGATATAATGCAATTTATTATACTTTCCAAATCTTTCTTTTGCAAATTTCAACAACTGTTCAAGGATTGCCGGAGCAAACGTTATTGCCGTAACCTTATACATATCCATAAGTTTAAAGAAATCTTCGATAAATTTCACACCATCAGTTAAAACAACTGAACCGCCCTTGTAGAATACTGAATATGTTCTTCTAAGAGCCATTGAATGATTTAATGGAGCTGTTACAAGTTCTGTATCATCCGCCGTTATTCCAATTGCTTCACTTACATTCTGTGCAATTGCCACGTTGTTTTTATAAATAATTTCTATTCCTTTTGATTTTCCGGTTGTTCCTGTTGTAAATAAAATTTCTGACAAATCATTTGCTTTTGGAAGATTGAATCTTTCACCTGACACTTCATCTTCATTGCTAATTGCCTCTGCAAACATTTCCTTTAAACTTATGCACGCCACATCCTGATTCTTTAATTTTCTGTTATCAAGAAAAAACTTTGTTCCTACGAAATCCATAATTTCAAGAATTCTGTCTTCTTTAACTGACTTTTCCAATGGACATGCCACTGCACCCATTAACTGAATTGAAAAAACTGCAAATAAATATTCTACTTTTTGCGCCCCCTTAAGAACAACTACATCACCTTTTTCTACTCCACTATTCTTTAAGTAAGCAGCACCAATATTTAACATTTTCCAAAACCGACCGTATGTGACTTTATTTTTCTTATCCCCTACACATAATTTATCAGGTTCTCTTTCTGCATTGCTTTTTATTGCCTCTAAAATAGAATTATAACTCATTACAACCTCCTAAAATTACGCCATATTGTATATTTAAATTAAAACTAAAATTTGCCGTAGAAAAATGCACCTGCGTTATATCCGCTTCCATACATTCCAAATATTAATATTCCTGCAATTAAACCCAAATACAAAATCCATCGGAATACAATATTCTGTTTTGCAATTACATCCCTTATAGTTAAATTATCTTCATCAAATTTTTCCTGAAGCATACTTACACACCACACTAATGCCACAAGTAACATGGCTAATGTGAAATTATGTCTATCAAGCCCATAACTATACAGACTTTCATCCCACAATGTATGCAGACTGAAATGCCTGAAATCAAGCATACGCTTCATATATTCAAACATAGTTGTTACACCGGCTGAAATTGCAAAGAATATTCTGCCAATTGTAGACAACATAAATGTACGAATCATTCTAAATAGATTAAAGCTGAAACATTCAGTATTAATATGTAATAACTTACATAGCTTCTGAATCGGGACTTCAAATAAGGCACTGGAAATTATCAATATACCATGATAAATTCCCCATAATACAAAGCATGATGCTGCACCATGCCATACACCTGTAATAATCCAAACACATGCTGCAGGAATAACTGCTGAAAATGCACGTGACGCCTGATTTCCCCACTTCTTTCTTGTAAACTTATTAATCGCTTTACATAATCCTGACATTGAAACAGGATAAAGTAAATAGTCCTTAAACCATGCTCCAAGTGAAATGTGCCATCTTCTCCAGAATTCCGGCATGTTCTTTGAAAAGAATGGATGCCAGAAGTTTCTGTCCAATTCAATTCCAAATATTTGTGACACACCTCTTGCTATGTCCATACAACCTAACCAGTCTAAGTACATCTGTATGGAAAAGAGAGATACTGCAAGTAAAAGCGGAAATCCTGAAAGTTCCTGCCATTTTGCAAAAACACCATTTGTAAAAGTCTGAATTCTGTCGGATATTACCATTTTTTCAAAATAGCCCCAAAGTATTAGCTGGAATCCCTTTGTAACTCTGTCATAACTAAAAGGATGGTCTTTAAAAAACTGTTTCGAAAGTCTGTCATATCTGCCAATAGGTCCCTGAACTATATGTGGGAAATATACTGCAAATAACGCAAGCTTAAAGTAATTATTTTCTGCTCTGTATCTCTTCCAGTATACATCAAGAATATATCCCACAACCATAAATGTATAAAAAGATATTCCAAGAGGCAACACAAAATTAAATTCTTTACTCCAGTCTATTCCAAACTTTGCAAGTACCTGTGAAACCTCTGCCAAAAAGAAATCCGTATATTTTATAACACATAGCATTCCAAAATTTATTAAAAGATCAAGGAAAAGTACTCTTTTTCTTTTTCCTGTATACTTTTTCTTAAATGCCTTTTTAGCTTCCCTTGTTGGAAATTCCCTTGCTTTAAGAATTCTTGCTTCCCTGTCATGTAATGACTGAATTTTTCTTGCCAATAAATATGTTGTTAAAGACGAAATAAATACAAAAATCAAATATTTCGGTCCACTGAACAAATAAAAAGCCACGCTGGCTAAAAGTAGGAAAACCCACTGACATTTTCTAAAAACAGTAAAATATAGTAGAATTACTATAAGTAAAAACGGTAAAAACGTTAATGTATTAAAGCCCATATCTTATTACTCTCCTCTGTACATTATAGGATTATTTCCACTTGCATAAATAGAAACTGAATCCGCAACTTCATGTAGTTTTTTATCGTAAACAACAATATTTAAACGATAAGGATTAACATTTTTATATTCGCTATCGTTTAATCTGACGGAACATCCCTTGGCATTAGCCGTTATGCTGTAAGTTGTTCCATCACTTATTGTTCCACCTTCCTGAGTAACAACATCTTTTTCTTCACTTTGCTTTTTAGCTCTGTTTACTTTTGTTTTTCCATCCAGAACACTAATTATATTTTTTCCAAATTCCTTGTATACAAAAAATCTTTCTTCTACGCCAAGATCAAGTAATAATTTCTTTTGATTATTGTTAAACACAATGTTATTTACATTTGAACCTGAAGTAATAATTACAGTATATTCATCATCATTTATTGCCTTTAAGTACTCATCAAGACCTGTTATCATACTTAATTTTCCGTTTTTAATTGTCGCTTCATATTCTGCTCTTCCGGATTCGTAAGTTTTCTTTACACTATTATCACTTTTTCTGTAATCAGTAAGTTTATAATTTTCTGATAAATACTTTCCCATGTATTCTGTGATTTTCTCTGCCCCTGCTATATTAGAATGAACTGAGTCAGCTGCATCTTCTGAGTAATCAAATTTGATTTTTTCTCTGTAAGATTTAATATTAAAATCAAGGAATTTAATATTATTTTTATCAGCTAATTTCTGTATAAGATTGTGCTGATCCACATCCCATGATTCATCAGGCATTTTCACGAACAGAAGCTGCACATTTTTTTCTTTTGCCAGTTCTATAATCTTGTTTGCATAAGCCATATTAGTCGGGTTAGCTTCCTGCATCTCTGTTGTATCTACATCAAATCCGTCATATTTTCCCTTTTCTTCTTTTGCTGCATCAAAACCTGAAGAATCTTTAAAACGTGTAGACAGAACTGAAAGACCTCTTGTTTTGCTGTAATTATTTCCAAGGTAGAAATCATAATCATCATAGGATAGTTCTGACCATCTTGTATGATACAACGACAGTGGGAACAGATATGACCAAAGATCAACCTCTTCTTCTGTTTCGGTCTCGCCCTCTGCCACTTTAGTTTCTTCCTGTTTGACCGTAGATTCTTCCGTGGTTTTATCAGCTGTGCTCTTTTCCGCAGAATTTTCTATGGAAACTTCTGTAGAAACCTCCGTTGATGCTTCAGTTGTTTCTTCCTCTGAATGTATTTTTTTATATTCTAAGGCGTATTCAACTTTATTTTTTCCCCACTTCATATAGTCATAGGATTTTCTTGCCTTTTCTTCTGCCTTTTCTGAAGGTTTACCGGCTGATTTTATTTCGATAACCGCCAATTTCATATTTTGGGTTTCTAATGCTTCCTTAAACCAATAATATGTAGCCAGCATAGGCTGTGACATAACTCCCAGATTATAAGATGAAATACCATGTTCATCATACAACTGATATGGATCAATTGCGGCTGAAATTACACTGGCTCCAAAAAAGATAACATCCGTGCTGTTATCTTCCAATTCATAAAAACTATTATTTGTTTTCGCAGATGCCCATCTGTTTTCCAACCACTTCGGTTTTAATAATCTTCCTATTTCGCTTATCATTAGTACTGCAACCATGCAAAAGCACACTATTTTGATAATTCTCCATATTTTTGTCTTCATTAGTCTCTCCATTTATTTATATACATCATACTCCCCTTTAATATTTACCACAGATATACTATTAAATAAATTTGAGATAATTGTGATATATAATAATACTTTATCTATAAGGCAAAGTAAAACCTGCATTGTTTGCCATCAATGCAGGTCCGTTATTTTCAAGTATCTTTAATTCCCACTTAAGGCCAAATAAATTTACTGTAATCTTTCAATCATTTTAGCTAAAGCATCAATGCTGCTGAAGTTCTCTTCGCTTTTTTCTTCCATTGTAATTTCAATATCAAAAGCATCTTCTAATTCTGCAATTAATGCAATAATATCCATAGAATCCATGTCTTCAGCAATATTTAAATCAGGGTCTTCAACATCAATTCCGGGATTTACACTTAATATAACTTCTTTAATTTTATCTTTCATAAGTCTGTCTCCTTTTTAAATCAAAGTCTGCTTGTTCACTAAACATTAGCTTTTTCTACGTCAACAATAGCTGCTTTCTGCATTGGAATACGGCAGTTTTTATTTCCACCGAATTCAACGATTACTGTATCATCAGTAACATCAATAACCATTCCGTAAAAACCACTTGTAGTGAGAATGCTATCACCGATTTCTACGCTTTCCATTAAAGCTTTCTGCTTCTTTTCCTGCTTTTTCTGTGGTCTGATTGCAATAAAATACATAAAAAGAATGATAACTGCAACATAAAGAATTATTATTCCAATTCCCATTCCGTTATTTGCATTCTGTGCTAAAAGTAACATTATAAACTCCTCCTATTTCTGGTCATTTTCCTTAAAGCCATCTAGTTTTGCGGCTTTATATTCACTAAATCTTCCTGCCTCAATGGCATCTCGGATTTCCTCCATCATTGTATTATAAAAATATAAATTATGCAATACACACAAACGCATTCCCAACATTTCTTTTGCTTTCAGAAGATGTCTTATATACGCTCTTGTGTGATATTTACATGCCGGACACTGACAACCTTCCTCTATTGGTCTGTCATCCAGTTCATATTTTGCATTAAATAGATTTAATTTTCCTCTATTAGTATATACATGTCCGTGTCTACCGTTTCTTGCCGGATAAACACAGTCAAAGAAATCCACACCTCTCTCAACCGCTTCCAATATATTAGCCGGTGTACCAACTCCCATTAAATAAATAGGCTTATCTTTCGGAAGATGCGGTTCAACAGATTCTATAATTCTATACATCTCTTCATGGGTCTCTCCCACTGCCAGTCCACCGATTGCATAACCGTCTAAATCAACTTGTGAAATCGCCTTTGCATGTTCTATTCTTATATCATCGTAAATTCCGCCCTGGTTAATTCCAAAAAGCATCTGATTTTTATTGATGGTATCTTCCAGGCTATTTAATCTATCCATTTCAGTTCTGCATCGTTTAAGCCATCTGGTTGTTCTGTCTACTGATTTTTGAATATAATCTCTTGAAGCCACACTGGAAGGGCACTCATCAAATGCCATGGCTATAGTTGAAGCGAGATTTGATTGAATCTGCATACTCTCTTCCGGCCCCATAAATATCTTTCTTCCATCTATGTGAGAGTGGAAATGAACGCCCTCTTCCTTTATACTTCTAAGACTTGCCAGCGAAAATACCTGAAATCCACCGGAATCCGTAAGAATTGGTTTGTCCCAATTCATAAATTTATGAAGGCCTCCTAATTTTTTAATAATATGGTCTCCCGGGCGAACATGCAAATGATATGTGTTTGATAACTCAACCTGAGTTTTTATCTGCTGTAAATCCTCTGTTGCAACAGCTCCTTTAATTGCTGCCGCAGTACCTACATTCATGAAAACCGGTGTCTGGATTTTTCCATGTACGGTTGTAAGTTCTCCTCTTTTTGCGTTTCCGTCTTTTGCTAATACTTTAAACATAAATTACACCTACTCTTCTTTTTATGGTAATATGTGTCCTGCTGACAAATATAAACGATACCATTCTTCTTTTGTTAATTCAATATCACATGCCTTTGCTATCTGAATTAATCTTTCTTTATTTGTTGTACCTGCAACCATCTGCATATTGGCCGGATGTCTTAATATCCATGCCGTTGCAATTGCAGTGTTGCTTACGTTATACTTCTCTGCCAATTCATCCACTACTTTGTTAAGTTCAGAGAATTTTTCATTTCCAAGGAAACAGCCCTCAAACATTCCGAATTGGAAAGGTGACCACGTCTGAATTGTTATATCATTTAATCGGCAATAATTCAAAACACTTCCATCTCGGTTAACTGCTCCGTTTGTATTCATATTTACTTCCATTCCACTGGATATCATGTTGGAATTAGTTATGCTAAGCTGCAACTGGTTTGCAACAATAGGCTGTTTCACATATTTCTTTAAGAGTTCAATCTGCATTGAATCCATATTAGATACACCGAAATATTTTACCTTTCCGGAGTTTTCCAATACATCAAATGCCTCTGCCACTTCCTCAGGCTCAACAAGTGCATCCGGTCTGTGAAGAATAAGGCAGTCAAGATAATCTGTGTTAAGTCTTTTAAGAATCTTATCCGTTGAATTAATAATATAATCCTTTGACAAATCATACATAACTCCAGGCACAATTCCACATTTCGACTGTATAAACATTTTCTCTCTTATACTACTGTGCAAATCAACAGCCTTTCCAAAAAGTTCTTCGCAATATCCACCACCGTATATATCTGCATGATCAATATAGTTTATTCCATTTTCTAATGCCGTGTCTATAAACTCTTTAGCACTTTTTTCATCTAACCCGCCAATTCGCATGCAGCCAAGAGCAATTGCAGACACATCAAGTCCCGTATTTCCCAACTTTACTCTTTTCATTGTATTCCTCCTTCATTTTCAAAATATCCTTCGATATTTCGATTTTCCTGTCACACATAAGATACATTTTATTTTATTTATCTTACTATTGCAATACTTTTTAAATTAATGATACTTGAACTTATTATTTTACGTTGATATACTGTTAAGGATGTAATAATGACTACTTTATTATTATGTATAATTATTTTTTTAAGGAGGTCTTTATGGCTGGTTCAACTTATGGAAATATTTTCAGGATAACTACCTGGGGTGAATCTCACGGCAGGGCTCTTGGTGTTGTTGTGGATGGATGTCCTGCAGGTATAGAGTTATGTGAGGATGATATTCAGCTTTTTTTAAACAGAAGAAAGCCGGGACAATCCCAATTTACAACTCAGAGAAATGAGGATGATAAGGCAGAAATCCTTTCAGGTATCTTTGAAGGTAAAACAACCGGTACTCCTATTTCTATGATTGTATATAACAAAGATCATCATTCTGCTGATTACAGCGATATTGCTTCATATTACAGACCCGGACATGCAGACTTTACATTTGATGAAAAATATGGTTTCAGGGATTACCGCGGTGGCGGACGCTCTTCTGGAAGGGAAACTATCGGTCGTGTGGCTGCCGGTGCCATTGCAGATAAGATTTTAAAATCTCTTGGAATTTCAATTACAACATATTCAAAATCCATTGGAAATGTTGAAATTAATTATTCTAATTTTGATAGCAATGAAATAAATAATAATGCTTTATATATGCCTGACAGAGAAGCAGCCACAAAGGCAGAAACTCTTCTCAAGGAAAAAATGGAACAAAAAGACTCTGTTGGTGGAATTATTGAATGTATCGTAAATAATTGTCCTATCGGAGTTGGTGAACCTGTTTTTGAGAAGTTAAATGCCAATCTGGCAAAGGCTGTAATGTCAATCGGTGCTGTTAAGGGCTTTGAAATCGGAGACGGTTTTGCAGTATCTACTGCAAACGGTTCCACAAACAATGATGGATTTACAATAAAAGATAATAAGATAATTAAAACATCAAATCATGCAGGAGGTATTCTTGGTGGTATCAGTGATGGCTCTCCAATAATTATCCGTGCGGCTGTCAAACCTACTCCTTCCATTGCAAGTACTCAGTCAACTGTTAATAAATCATTACAGGATATAGATATAAATATTAAAGGAAGACACGATCCAATCATTGTTCCAAGAGCAGTTGTTGTTGTTGAATCGATGGTTGCAGTCACTCTTGTTGATATGCTTTTTCTTGCCATGACTTCAAGAATTGACAAAATAATTGACTTTTGGAAATAATTTAATACTACAAGGATGAATACATATTATGAATAACAAACAGATATTTAGAAAAGGAATGCGGGACGGAATTCCAATCGGACTTGGTTATTTAGCCGTTTCTTTTTCTTTAGGAATTACTGCCAGAAATATAGGATTAACTCCTTTTCAGGGATTTCTGGTAAGTTTACTTAATAACGCATCGGCCGGGGAATATGCCGGATTTACCGTTATGGCAACTGATGCAGCATATATAGAAATAATTTTAGTTACATTTATAACTAACATACGTTACCTTTTAATGAGCTGTGCATTAAGCCAGCGTTTTTCATCGGATACACCATTAATCCACAGATTTTTAATTGGATATGACGTAACAGATGAATTATTTGGGATAACAATTGCAAGACCGGGAAATTTAAATCCATGCTATACATACGGGGCAATGGTTCTCGCAATTCCAGGATGGTCTATTGGTACCGCCATAGGTGTTATGGCAGGAAATATTTTGCCGGGAAGAGTTGTTGCCGCCCTTAGCGTTGCTTTGTTTGGTATGTTTATTGCCATTATAATCCCACCTGCCAAGGAAAATAAGGTAATTGCCGGCTTGGTTGCAGTAAGCTTTATATGTAGTTTTTGCTTTGCTAAACTACCTGTTCTGTCCGATTTATCAGATGGCACAAGAACAATTATATTAACTGTTGCCATTTCCGGTATTGCAGCTTATTTCTTCCCTTTAAAACATAATCAAACTACAGAATAAAATCAAATTAAGGAACTATCATGAAACATAATCCATATATATATATACTTTTAATGGCAATTGTAACATTAGCAATAAGAATTTTGCCATTAACATTAATTAGAAAACAGATAAAAAATAAATTTATACAATCATTTTTATATTACGTACCCTATGTCACTCTTGCAGTTATGACTTTTCCTGCAATAATTAACACCACTGCTTCACCAATCAGTGGTCTTTTAGCATTAATTGTAGGTATAGTTGCAGCCTGGTTTGGTATGAGTCTTTTCCAGGTATCTGTAGGATGTTGTCTGGTTGTATTTATTTTATCATTTATAATACATTAATCTTTTGTAAGTATTTTTTCAAAAAACAGACCTAAAATAAACCATAAAGGAGCATAATCAAGTCTTATTACACCATTAATATTATATTTATTTTTGCTGTAATCCCATGGACATTGATTGTGCCTTTTTAATATTGAACCCGTCACATATTCTATTCCAAAAATTCCAACGGTATATACCGTCCCCCTTTCAAAAGTTTTTCTATTCTTTGATTTCAATCTGTAACTTAAAGGTTTTATAACTGAAGCCATTCCATATATGGGAAACATCCATAGAGAAGAATGTCCTTCTAATTTATAATTCTTTTTCTTAAAAGAACAGACTGACGTAAAGAGTAACTCTATACACCAGCCTGCTATTCCACATTTTATAAAATCATTATTAATCATGCTCTTCATACATGAATTATTACCATTTTTTTCTTAAATATTCATGTCTCGATTGCATGTTATTCGTAAAGAGGATATTTATCTGTTAATCCCTTTACCTTTTCTTTTACCTTTTCACAGTTTCCATCTAAATCGTCTGCAATTTCAGCCATACATTCAGCAATAACATCCATATCTTCTTCATTTAAACCTCTTGTTGTTACTGCAGGTGTTCCGATTCTTACACCACTTGTGATTCCCGGCTTCTGAGGGTCATTTGGAATTGCATTTTTGTTACATGTAATGTTTGCTGCATCAAGTGCAATTTCAAATTCTTTTCCTGTAATATTCTTGCTTCTTAAATCAACCAGCATAAGGTGATTGTCTGTTCCACCTGATACTAAGTCAAATCCTCTGTCTGTAAGACCTTTTGCCAATGCCTGAGCATTCTTAACAATGTTCTTGGCATATTTTTTAAATTCAGGTGAAAGTGCTTCTTTGAAACATACTGCCTTTGCTGCAATTACATGCATTAAAGGTCCACCCTGAATTCCCGGGAACACTGCCTTGTTTAATTTATGTTCAAGGGCAAATTCTTCGCTTGACAAGATTAAGCCACCTCTAGGCCCTCTTAATGTTTTGTGAGTTGTCGTTGTTGTAACATGAGCATAAGGTATTGGGCTCATATGTTCACCGGCAGCAACAAGTCCTGCAATGTGAGCCATATCTACCATAAGATATGCTCCTACTTCATCAGCGATTTCCCTGAATTTCTTAAAATCTATTTTTCTTGGATAAGCACTAGCTCCTGCAACAATAAGTTTTGGCTTATTTGCCACAGCAATTTCCCTCACTTTATCATAATCAATATAGCCATTATCATCAACACCATAAGAAACTATATTAAAATATGTACCTGACATATTAACCTTTGAACCATGAGTTAAATGTCCTCCTGCATCAAGACTCATTCCCATAACAGTATCACCAGGTTTTACAAGGGCAAAAAATACTGCCATATTAGCCTGTGCTCCTGAATGCGGCTGTACGTTTGCATATGTACAACCGAACAACTCTTTTGCTCTGTCGATTGCAAGCTGTTCAACAACATCAACATATTCACAACCACCATAATATCTTTTTCCCGGATACCCCTCTGCATATTTGTTTGTAAGGTGACTACCCATAGCAGCCATAACTGCTTTACTAACTAAATTTTCAGATGCAATAAGTTCAAGATGTGAACGCTGTCTTCCCATCTCCTCTTCCATTGCTGCATAAATTTCTGTATCTGCATTCTTTACTTCATCAAACGAAAACATTGAATCCCTCCTACTCGTATTCTATATGTACTACATTGTTTTTCATCAATGTAGTTGTAATTCTTTACTACTTTACCATAATATAAAGTATTTTGAAATCTATTTTTATTTATTTTTTACTTTTCATCTCTTTTGCACTCACATTTAAGTTTAAAGAAATCTTCATCTCCCCCTTTGAAGATATTGTTTTTCCTTTATAATTAATTCTGTAAGCTTCAAAATAGACTGTCCTTAATATAAAAGATACACCCACCATAAAACCACCTTCGTTCCGTTCAAAATTCATGTTTTTACCTACTCCTGCAATATCTATGCCATTTACAACATTTCGACATTTTTTGCTTCTTTTGTTCTTTGCTATACACTATGCCATTTCTATTTTTTGTTCTATTTTGAATTATAAATAAATATATTTTTAATAGTGGGATTGCAATGCCTGTTTGCACGGATAAAAAACATGGAGGACATTATTATGTATAAAATATTAGCATTTGAAAACGGACAACCGATTATACTTTTTTTAGACAGCCGTAAGGTATATATGTATACAGCTAACAGCGGACGTATTATTTCAAAGGGGTTGCTATTCGATGATGTAAAAAAAGATTTTGATATTTATTCATGTAAGGAACAATACATATACTACATATCTACAGACAATAGAATAAAGCTTGCGAAATTAAATCGTGACAGATTCACTGAATTTCTCTCTATTCCTATGGAAGACAAAGAGCAAAATGTTGAAATTGTAAATGTTTCACCATTAATGTGTCAGAATGAACTGTATATTTTTTATTGTAACCACAATCATATTGATGGGAAGTATGAAATATACTATATTTTGTCATCTTCCCCCAACAAAAGCTGTCTGATTGAGCGAAACATAGACACTAATAAAGGCTTTGATGTATTTAAAGCTGATAATAAATTAGGTCTTGTTCTAAATGACAATTATTACTATATAAGCAAAGACAAAAAAATGATAAATATAAGTTCTTTTAATGATGCTACAAATAATTCCCTTTCCCAAAACATTGAAGAATTAAAGAAAACCCTTTCAGAAAAAATCAGTCAACTTATTGATACACAACGCCAGCTATACGAAAAAAATAACGAAATAATTACTTTAAAATCAACACAGAAGCACATAACTGCTCAATACAACGAACTTGCAGAGTACGCTGGAAAACTACAGGATGAGCTCAGAAAAATCCGTTATACGTAAAAATCAAATATAAAAGAAATGTATTTCCGGGGCTATGGGGCAGGTGATATTGGTAAACACGTTGTATTTCTATTTTTGCTGCGCCGCCTATTAGCAATTGCTTCCGCAAACTCAGTCGCTTCGCGACTTCAAACAGTGCTCCGCAATTGCAGCTAGGCTTGCAAAAATAACGAAATACTTCCGATGTTTACCAATATCACCTGCCCCATAGCCCCGGAAAAAATATTCTTTTATTTTGTTATTTTGTTTTTTTACCTATTTCCACCGAATATATCAGCTACTTCCGTAATTGAAATGTAGGCTGATGGGTCGATGTTATGTACGATTTCTTTCAATTTTCTAACCTGAAATCTATTTACCACGAAATATATCATTGTTTTATTTGAATCAGAATAGTATCCATGGGCTTTTAATGTTGTTATTCCATTTTCAAAAGTGTTGGAAAGGCTTTTACATATTTTTTCAGGTTTTTCAGTAATAATCATAGCTGATTTTGATCTGTCAAATCCTTCTATAATATAATCAATGGTTTTAAGGGCTGCTCCATACGTAATTATTGAATATAACGGCAAAATCCAGCTGTGTATTAATATTCCACAAATTATGTATAAAACAATATTATAAATCATAACAAAGGTTCCAACTGTAAGTCCCAGTCTTTTTGCAAAAATTATGGCTATAACTTCTATTCCATCCATTGCACCGCCAAATCTTATTGCAAGGCCACTGCCAATTCCTGATATTATCCCACCAAATATTGCGCACAAAAATAAATCACTGCCTGCCAATGGAGATACCATAGATACATCTATAGGAAAAACATTTGTTATTAGCCACGCAAACAACGAATAAATGAATACCGTATATATTGCATAAAATGTAAATTCTTTTCCCTGTTTTTTTAATCCATATAGAAATAACGGAATATTTAAAAGAAGCAAAAACACTGAAAGAGATAATTGTTTTGGAGTTATCTGAGACAATATCATTGATGTTCCGGAAATTCCACTATCATATAATTTAACCGGAGTCATAAATAAAGTTATTCCAAAAGCATTTACTATACCTGCAATTGTCAAAGCTAATATATTCTTCATTTTCATAAGCACTTCCTCCTGATTTTGTTTCCTCTTATAATATTCGTTTAAGATATCTATTATAACCATTACAACAAAAGGAGTCTGAATATTCAGACTCCTTTGTCAATTTATCATAGTATACTATTTTTCTTCTTCTTTTTCAATTATATCAATTGATAATTCCTCTAACTGCTTTGGATCAACAGGACTTGGTGCTAATGTCATAAGGCATGATGCATCCTTTACCTTAGGGAATGCAATTACTTCTCTTATGTTATCTTCACCTGTCATGTGCATTACTAATCTGTCTAGACCATATGCAAGTCCTGCGTGTGGTGGCACACCATATTCAAATGCATCAAGTAAGAAGCCAAACTGTTTATGAGCTGCCTCCTTAGTAAATCCAAGAGCTTCAAACATCTTTTCCTGAATGTCAGCCTGATGAATTCTTACGCTTCCTCCACCAATTTCAGTCCCGTTAAGAACAATATCATATGCTTTTGCCCTAACTTTTCCAAGATCTGTATCAAGATATTGAATATCTTCTTCCATAGGCATTGTAAACGGATGATGCATTGCAAGATATCTTCCCTGTTCATCAGACCATTCAAACTGTGGAAATTCAACTACCCATAAGAAGTTCCATTTACTCTTATCTATTAACTCCAATGTTTCTGCCAATTCTAAGCGAAGTGTCCCTAATACATTCCATACAATCTTGTTCTTATCTGCAGCAAAGAGCAATAAATCTCCCGGCTCACCTGCCATTGCTTTTACAAGATTATCAAGTTCTTCCTCTGTCATAAACTTAGCAAATGATGATTTATATGTTCCATCTTCATTTATACAAAGGTATGCAAGACCCTTTGCACCATTTCCCTTTGCGGAATCTACTAATTTATCAATTTTTTTTCTTGGCATTGAGCCCTGACCCTTTACATTTAAGCCACGAACGGTTCCACCGTTTTCAATGGCACCTGTAAACACGCCAAAACCACATCCTTTTACAACGTCAGTAACGTCTACTAATTCCATTCCAAAACGTGTGTCCGGCTTATCTGAACCAAATCTGTCCATTGCCTCCTGCCATGTCATTCTTGGGAATGGAATAGGAATATCCACATTTAAAATTTCCTTATACATTGCATGGATTAATCTTTCATTTACATCAATTACATCATCAATATCAACAAATGATAATTCCATGTCAACCTGTGTAAATTCAGGCTGTCTGTCTGCTCTTAAGTCCTCATCACGATAGCATCTTGCAATTTGGATATATCTGTCAAATCCTGAACACATAAGAAGCTGCTTATAAAGCTGTGGTGACTGAGGTAACGCATAAAACTCTCCAGGATGCACTCTGCTTGGTACAAGGTAATCTCTTGCACCCTCAGGAGTTGATTTACACAATGTAGGTGTCTCAATTTCAATAAAGCCTTCCTGTGACATGAATTTACGGATAAATGTTGTAATGTCACTTCTCATCTTAATGTTTCTCTGTAATTTAGGCTTACGTAAATCAAGATATCTATATTTTAGTCTCAATTCTTCTCTTGTGTTTGTATCATCATCAATATGAATTGGAGGTGTCTGAGATTCTGAAAGAATTCTAAGAGAACTTGCCGTGATTTCAATATCACCTGTAGCCATAGAATCATTCACTGCACCGTCACGTTTTCGTACTGTTCCTTCAACTGCAATAACATATTCATTTCTAAGTTCTTTTGCTTTTTCAAATACATCACCGTCATTTTCATCGAAAACCAACTGCAAAATTCCTGATCTGTCTCTTAAATCTATAAATATAAGACTTCCAAGATTTCTTCTCTTTTGAACCCATCCCATTACTGTAACGGATTCTCCTATATTTTTGTTACTAACCTCTGTACATCTATGACTTCTGTGAAGTCCCTGCATTGACTCTGCCATTTTATCAATAACCTCCTGCATATGTTCTTGTCACATTAAAATTATTTTAAAGGATTTTTGTAAAACTCCTTAAAGTTTTCATAACCCTGTGCCATCAACTGTTCCTTCTGGAATTTCTTGTTTTTGTTCATTCTTGTTACCAATACCTGAGTTCCTGACTTACGTTCTTCCTGTGCCTTAGCGATAACTTCACATAATTTCTCACCCTCAACACCTTTTTCAATAAGATAAACTACCTTGTCATAATCTTCAGGTATCTTGAATCCCTGTTCCATTAAGAGTAAGACAATTCTTTCAAATCCAATTGAGAAACCACAGGCCGGAACATCGTGACCTGTAAATTTTCCTACCATCTTATCATAACGTCCACCACCGCCGCAGCTTCCGCCAAATTCAGGTATCGCAATTTCAAAAATTGTGCCTGTATAATAAGACATTCCCCTAACAAGAGTAGGATCAAATACAATTTCAAAGTCTGATGACTTTGTTGCCTTTACACTGTCTATTATTTCATCCATCCACTGTTTAACATCATCTCCCATAAAATCGCCAAGTTTCTCAGCCAGATATGTTATTGGATTATCCCGCTTCTCAATTCCTGCAAAAAGTTCTGTATATTTTTCAACTGCCTCAGGTGCGAAATCATATTTTATAAGTTCTTCCTTAACACCATCAAGACCTATCTTATCCATTTTATCAAGAATAATAAATACGCTGTCATAGCTTTCTTCAGGGAATCCGCTGTAAGCAGCCATTGCCTTTAAAATTCTTCTTTCATTAATTCTAATCTGGAAATTCTTGAAACCTAATTTTCCAAGAGTTGTAGTTGTTGCAAGAATCAACTCGATTTCTGCCAAATTGCTTGGATCACCTAAAATATCAATGTCGCACTGCATAAACTGACGATAACGTCCTCTCTGAGGTCTGTCAGCTCTCCATACATTTCCCATCTGAAGTGCCTTGAAAGGTGATGGCAAATCATTGGCATTCTTTGAATAATATCTTACAAGAGGAACTGTCAGATCATATCTTAAACCATTATCAACTACATCCATTTCATTTTCAGCAGTTTCCAGATTTAATTTTTCTCCTCTTTTTAAAATCTTAAAGATTAATTTTTCATTTTCTCCACCCTGTTTACTTGTAAGGTTTGAAATATTTTCTACACAAGGTGTTTCAATCTGTGTAAAACCAAAAGCCTTGTATGTATCCTTAATAACATTTTGTACATAATTTCTTATTTTCATCTCTTCCGGAAGAATATCCTTCATTCCGGTAACGGGTTTCTTACTTAAAGCCATATTTTTGCTCCTTTTTTATTTCTAACTCATTTATTCTACTATTAATCAATAAATTAAACAAGCCTTTTCCTGTCTATCATTTCATCTATTCTACCTATATACATATCTACATTTTTAAGGGTGTCTACTCTTGTGGCACTTTTCCTGTCCTCTGATAAGAGTTTAGTTACCGCACCGGCGCCTACAGCCCACACATCCTGATAGTCTCCCATCATTAGTATATTGTATAGTCCTTCTTTTCCCGATTTTGAATAACCTACATTTTCCTGATTACCTGTCATATTCTTCTGACGGTATAAATAATATGGTTTCATTCCCATGTCATATGCATATTTTCCTGTTATTTCCATAAGTGCACTGCTGTTATTCATTGAAAGATTCTTATATTTTCCCTTATTCATACTGAGCCTTGAAGCTCTTTTTAATGCCAGGGAATGGACTGTTATCCCTTCAGGATTTAATTTCATTGCCTCTTCCATTGAATATTTAACCATATCCTCAGTTTCATCCGGCAGTCCAACAATAAAGTCCATATTAATATTATCCATTCCACATGACCGCGCCAGATAAAATGCATCTCTTACCTGTCCTACTGTATGTTTTCTACCGATAATATCCAGCGTTTTCTGGTTCATTGTCTGTGGATTAATTGAAATTCTTGAAACACCAGTTCTCTTTAGTACTTTTAGTTTTTCTTCAGTTATACTGTCAGGTCTTCCTGCCTCTACGGTAAATTCCCTTACTGTAGAAAAATCAAAATTTTCTTTCAGGGCATTTATGAGTCTTTCCAACTGCACCGGTTCTAAAGTAGTTGGCGTTCCCCCTCCAATATAAACCGTATTCAACTCCCTGCCTTTTAATTTTTTTCCAAGAAATTTTATTTCTTTTATAAGGGCTGTAATATAATCATCCACTAAACTTTTATATTTTGAAATTGGATATGACGTAAATGAGCAATACAGACATGTTGTAGGACAAAACGGTATTCCTACATAAAGACTGTATCCCTCTTTATAATTAATTTCTGATAAAATACGTCCCTCACTTTTGGAAACATCCATGGCTAAATTCAGTTTTTCGTCAGAAATAAAATAAGTTTCTTTCATAACTTTTCTTATTTCGTTTTCTGACATTCCCTGCTCCATAAGCATTCCCGGTATTTTCGCTGGTCTTATCCCCGTCAGATTTCCCCATGGCAAAGTATATCCTGTATCTTTTACCATTAAACAATACAAAAGCTTTTTTAAAGCATTTTTTGTATCTCTTCTGTCTAAATAATTACAAACTGTATGCTCTTCAAAAAGCTTTTGATTTTTTATATAAATTGCCCCAATGATGGCATTGTCTGAAAATTCCACCTCTAATACTCTGTATGCATCTTCAACCTGACCGTTAATTTTGAAAGAATGTCCAATATAAAATGCCTGTACCAGTGACTGAATATCGTATTCAAATTGTCTCGGATTTATCTGTATATCTATCATTAATAATATACCTTTTCATTGTCAATTTTTGTAGTATCCATATGTCCCGGATATACATCCGTATTCCCCGGAAGTTTAAGAAGTTTTTCCTTAATGGAATTAATAATTGCTGCCTCACTTCCTCCCGGAAAATCAGTTCTTCCACGGCTTGCATGAAACAGTGTATCTCCACTAAATAAAACATTTTCATCAGCAATATAATAACATCCACTCCCCGGAGTATGTCCCGGAGTTAGAATAAATTTAATATCAAAACCTGCAATATTTACATTTTCTCCATCCCTTAAAAATTTGTCTGCACAAATCATTGTAGGCTCTCCAAACATTGATGAAAGATTCGCACGGTTATCAAGAAGTAATCTGTCTTCCACTTCTGAAGCATACACAGGAATATCATAGCGTTTCTTTAGTTTTTCGACTGCTCCTATATGGTCAAAATGACCATGCGTAAGCAAAATAGCCACAGGTTTCATTTCAATGTGAGAAACATTTGCTGAGATTTTTAATTCATCATCTCCCGGATCCACAATAAACCCTTCTTTTGTTTCAGTATTCATACACAAATAACAATTTGTGTAACACTCGCTAACCAGCACACTTCTTATTTTTATTCTAGACATATAATCCTCCTGAATTTTCATATTGCCCAATTGTAATTAACTGCTTGTTCTTTCAATATCAATAATGTTGTCTATTGTCCTTATTTTTGCAATAAGGCTGTTTAATTCATCTGTTCCCTGTATTGCAAAAGTCATTGTTATTGTTGCAATGTCAGACTTACTTGTTCTACTGTTAATACTGTTTACATCAATGTTTCTCTCTGTAAATATTTTTGATAAATCTGTAAGTATACCAACTCTGTTACTAGCATAAATAACAATTTCTGTCATATACTTGCCATCCTGCTGACCTTCATCAGCCGCCCAACTTGCTTCAATAAGTCTTCCCCTTTCAATATCCGGCAGATTCATTATATTTATACAATCTGTTCTGTGAATAGAAACGCCTCTGCCTCTTGTCACAAAGCCAACGATTTCATCGCCCGGTACAGGACTGCAGCATTTTGAAAATCTTACGGCAACATCATCCATTCCCTCTACAATTATACCGCTTTTCTTATTCTCTCTATGCTTTAGTTCAGTCTTTGGATTATTAACCTCATTTAATACATCAGAATCCGTAACCTCAACCTTGTGTTCTTTTTCATATTCATCCACAAGTTTGTTAACAATCTGACCTTCCTTTAGTCCTCCGTGTCCAATGGATGCAACAAGGGAATTCCAATCCTTGTAGCTATATTTAAGCCGTACTTTTTCCATATATTCAGGCTTTAAAATATCGTTTAAAACAATACCTTTAGCCTTACAGTACTTTTCAATAAGTTCACGTCCCTTAACAATGTTCTCTTCTTTGTTTTGTTGTTTAAACCAAATATTAATTTTGTTTTTAGCCTGAGTACTCTGAACAATTTTCAGCCAATCCATACTTGGACCAGAAGAATTATTTGATGTAATAATTTCAACTCTGTCTCCATTCTGGATTTTGTAGTCAATGTTAACCATTTTTCCGTTTACTCTGGCACCAACCATTTTATTTCCTACAGCACTATGAATACTATAAGCAAAATCAATCGGCGTTGAACCACTTGGCAGATTTTTTACATCTCCATTCGGTGTAAAACAGTAAACTCTCTCGGAAAACATATTCAAATCATCTTTTAATAAATTAATGAATTCATGGTTATCCGACATGTCTCTCTGCCATTCAAGTATCTGCCTTAACCATGCAATTTTCTGCTCTTCATTGTTACCCTCGCCGGTTATATTTTCTTTATATTTCCAATGGGCAGCGATACCATACTCAGCTGTTCTATGCATTTCAAAAGTTCTTATCTGAATCTCAAAAGGCTGACCATTTGGTCCTATAAGAGTCGTATGAAGAGACTGATACATATTCTGTTTTGGCATGGCAATGTAATCTTTAAACCTTCCCGGAACAGGAGTATATTTTTCATGAATTATTCCAAGAGCTCCGTAACATTCCATTACGCTGTCCACAATAATACGGATTGCAAAAACATCATATATTTGGTCTAAGGTTTTATGTTGCATTGTCATTTTTTTGTATATACTGAAATAATGCTTAACACGACCGTCAATAGTAGCCTTAATTCCGGCTTTTTCTATATACCCTGCAACTTCAGCAATGAGATTTTCCATAAACTCTTCTCTATGCTCCAGCCTTTCATGAACACCTTCTACTAATTCTTTATACTTTTCCGGCTCCAGATATCTGAGGGCAAGGTCATCCAATTCAATTTTAATTTTGGAAATACCTAACCTGTCTGCAATTGGAGCGTAAATATCCATTGTTTCTTTAGATTTTTCTTTCTGTTTTGCAGGAGTCATGTACATAAGGGTTCTCATGTTATGAAGTCTGTCTGCTAATTTTATAAGAATAACCCTTATATCCTTTGCCATGGCAAGAAACATTTTTCTTAAATTTTCTGCCTGTTTTTCGACCTTATCAACATCATAATCAAGTTTTGTAAGTTTTGTAACGCCATCAACCAAATCCGTTACTTCCTCACCAAACTCTTTAATCATAATTTCCCTCGTTACTGACGTATCTTCCATTACATCATGTAGCAGTCCTGCCATAATAGATTCTTTATCCAACTCCAGATCAGCCAGAATAAGTGCCGTATGGAGCGGGTGAATTATATAGGGTTCTCCTGATTTGCGCCTCTGATCACCATGAGCATTTCTCGCAAATATGTAGGCTTTTTCAATCATATGAACTTCATCACTTGACGGATGATATTTTTTTATTTTTTCTAATAATCTGGCATAAAGTTCTTCAGGAGTAGCATGTTCTTCTTCTTTAGGTATAACTCCATGATTTTCAATTTTAACATTTCTATTCTTTTCACTCATATAATCAGTCCTTTTAATGTATATTATTATTTTCCTTCATAAGCTACAACAGAATCAACATTATAATTCGAAAGTCTTTCCCTTCCCTTCAAGCCTGCAAGTTCAACTAAAAACAAACAGTCTACAACTTCCCCTCCTAATCTTTCAATTAATTTAATGGCAGCTTCAATAGTTCCACCGGTAGCGATCAAATCATCTACCAAAACAACCTTCTGTCCCGGTTTTATTGAATCCGTATGAATCTCAATTTCTGCCTTTCCATATTCTAAATCATATGATTCAGATATTGTTTCACATGGAAGTTTTCCTTTTTTTCTTACTAATACAAAAGATTTTCCAAGTAAATATGCTATAGGCATTCCAAAAATAAAACCTCTTGCTTCCAAACCTACAACTACGTCAAAATCTAAATTCTTTACTTTATCAACCATTGCATCTACGGCAAGTTTAAGCCCTTTAGGATCCTGTATTACAGTTGTAATGTCCCTGAAAATAATTCCCTCTTCAGGAAAATCCTTTATACTTCTTATATATTTTTCAACTTCATGCATTTCTTTCGTTTCCTCCTAAGTTATTATTAACAAAATCTGTCTATAACAATCTGTATCTGCACGTTACCTTTATATTCATTTATGTTTGGATAAAATGTTGCCATAATTTCCATGCTATTTTTCATGCCATTTAACGCTTTATCTATCTCACCTTGCCCAAATTTTTCTTTAAGAAACGCCATAAACTCCACTGTTCTGTTAAATATCAATGCATTCATTCTGTAATGACTTGCATTTTCTACTATTAATTTAATGGTATTTCCTGCTTTTCCAATAATCTGAAACTTAATTATTTTCAGATTTTTCTCAGCAAATAAGGGTTTTTCATTGCCTTTTCCAAAGGGTTCTAAAGTCTTTAATTCATTTACAATATTTATTGTAACATACTCTAGTGGTAATTGCATATCAATATGTACCTTTAAATATAAATCTTCACGGGTTAAATTACAATTGTCATTTAACTTTTTCCTAAACAGTTCTATATTTTCCCTTTTTAAAGACACTCCGGCAGCCATTTTATGCCCACCGAATTTTGTTAAAAGTTCTTTTACTCTAGTAAGTTCCGAATACATATCATATTCTTCAATTGAACGTCCGGAACCTTTTACGCCTTCCTGTGCTTCAGTAAGTATAAATACAGGTTTATTATATGCCTCTCTCACTCTTCCTGCAACAATTCCCGCTATACTTTCATGACAATTTTTTAAAAATATTACCAATACCGGATTATCATCCTCTTTAGCGCTTTCAATAGCTTCTTTAGCACTTTTTTCCGTTAATTCTTTTCTTTCATCATTAAGTTTTTTTAGTTTTACTGCTAGTTCATCCGCCCTGTCTGCATCAATACTAACCAGTAATTCAAAAGCCTTTTTTGCTGTATCAAGCCTCCCGCTTGCATTCAGACATGGCCCAATAACAAAACCAAAATGATATGCACTAAGATTTCTTTTATCAAGGGCACATTCTTTAATAAGAGCATTAATTCCTACATCGCTGTTTGTTTTAAATGCCTCAATCCCTTCCTTTACAATTATCCTGTTTTCTCCTTTCAGCTCCATAACGTCACATACTGTTGCTAAAGCTCCGTAGGGCAATAATTTTCTTACCTCGTTTTTCCCAAGCCCCATTTCTTCATTTAGTGCTGCTATCAGCTGATATGCAACCATTGCCCCGCACAATTCTTTAAAAGGATACCCGCAATCCCATTGTTTATGATTTACAATAGCATCGGCTTCAGGCAAAATCCATTGCCTGTTTTCACCATCTCTCTCATAAGGGATCTCATGATGATCAGTTACAATCACCGTCATTCCAAGAGATTTGGCATACTTTATCTGCTTGGTTGCAGCTATACCGTTGTCACATGTAAGTATAGTATCTACTTCTGCATCAAAAGCCTTTTTTATAAGATGCTCGTTTATACCATAACCATCATCAACTCTGTGGGGAATATCAATATCTACATTTGCCCCAAGTTTTTTCAAAGAACTATAAAGAATAAATGTAGAACATATCCCATCTACATCATAATCTCCGATTATTCTTATTTTGCTCTCATGACTGATTTTAATTTTTAATATGTCGACTGCCTTGTCCATGTTTTTAAATAGCCATGGCGAACTTATTGACTCCATAGTTCCATTTAAAAACCTATCTATTTCTTCATCGCCGATAATGTCTCTGTTTCTCATTATTCTGGCTATTATAGGACTAATATTATATTTTTTTGAAATAGCATTAAAGTCAGCTTTTTTTGTCTGTAAGAACCATCTTTCATTCATAATATCACCAAAAAACAAACGGTATCACCTACAAGGCAATACCGTTTACCAAGAAATTCTAATTACTTATTCTTCTTTAAATCGTATTTTTTACCCTTCAAAATGTACCATAATGAACCTGTAATAAATACTGATGAGAATGCACCGGCTACAATACCAACCATCAATGGTAATGTAAATTCTCTAATAGAAGATACACCCATAATGAATATAACAAATACCGAGATAAATGTTGTCAATGAAGTGTAAATACTTCTTGTTAATGTCTGTGAAATACTTGAATCCACAACACCAATCATTGTATCTTCGCGTTTCATCAAAGCTTTATTTTCTCTAATTCTATCGAAGATAACAATTGTAGCGTTGATTGAGTAACCGATGATTGTAAGCATAACAGCAATAAATGTTGTACCTACAGTTAATCTTGTTAATGAATATGCACCTACAACAATAATTACATCATGTACTAATGCTAAAACAGCTGCCAAGGCAAAATGAATATTCTTAAATCTAATCCAAATATAAATCAACATACATATTATGGCAATTATAGTTGCAATAACCGCATCTGTTCTCATTTCAGAACTTATTGTATCTGAAATCTTATTATCATTAAAGTTTTCCTTGTTGTCAGTTGCCTTAAACTTATCAATCAAAGTACTCTTGAACTCTTTCATTTCTTTTTCGCTCATGTTTCTTGTTTTGATTGTATAAAGTTTATCATTAGATGTATCTTTCTGTCCGAGAACATCGGTTGTATTAAGCATCTTTTCAATTACAGGCTTAATTTCATCATTAAATTCATCAATTGAATAAGCCTTATCAAACTGTACGCTGATTGATGTACCACCCTTAAACTCAATACTGTAGTTAAATGCATCGTTGCCCTTTGCAACGTTAAATATTATTGAACCAATTCCAACCACGATTACAACAATTGAAATTGTAAACCAGATTACTTTCTTTTCAACAAACTTAAATATCTTCTTTGTCTGTTCCTTACCATAGAATCCCGGCTTCTGGAATCCCATATAGTAAAGCATCCATACAAGTCCTCTTGAAATTACAAGTGAAGAGAACAACTGGATAAAGATACCAATTGCAAGAGTCATTGCAAATCCCTTAACTGTACCTGAACCTCTCCAAAGAAGAACTAATGCTGCTATAAGTGTTGTAATGTTACCATCAACGATAGCCGATGTTGCCTTATCAAATCCAATCTTAATAGCACTCTTAACTGTTTTTCCTGCAGCAATTTCTTCTCTGATACGTGCATAAATAATAACGTTAGCATCTACCGCCATACCTATATTAAGGATAATACCTGCAATACCTGGAAGTGTTAATGTAAGGTCAAATCCGTTAAGTGCAAGAAGCATTAACTCTAAATATGAGAATAATGCAAGAGCTGCGGCAATACCCGGAATTCTGTATACTAAAAGCATAAAGATTGCAATGATAATAAATCCGATAATACCTGCCTGAATACTCTTAGATAAAGCATCTCTACCTAATGTTGCACTCTGAACATTATGGCTTAATTCTTCAAGTGATAAATCAAGGGCACCAATCTTAATGTTAGATGCAAGTGTCTCAGCCTCTTTAAGATCAAATCCACCTGTAATTTGTGCCTGGCCACCTGTAATAGCCTGATTAATTGTGGGGTAACTTAAGACTTCATTATCATAAATAATATATGATGTTTTATTTACATTCTGTGATGTCATATCGCCAAATGCCTTAGTTCCTTCACTGTCAAACTTAAGGTTAACTACATTCTGATGTTTACCTGTTTTTGAATCCGTTTCTGCCTGTCCAACTGCATCTGAAACATGTTCACCTGTTAACCATACTTTGTAATATCCGTCAAACTGGCTGTTTGTTGTTTTTTCCAAATGAATATATTCTTTATTCTTTAACTGTTCTTCAGTCGGTGTTGAATCAGCCTTTGTACAGAAATAAAGTGATCCGGGTTTTCCTAACTCATCAAGAACCTTCTGTGCATCATAAGCGCCCGGAATGTCAACTGTAATTCTGTCGTCCCCCTGCTTATATGCTGTTGCTTCTGTGCTGAAGTTGTGAACTCTCTTTTCAAGTTTTCCTCTTGTAGCTTCAAGAGAACTGCTGTCAAGTTTCGCACGATCTTCCTTTGCTACCTGATAAGTAATACTTACACCGCCTTTAAGGTCAAGTCCCTGTGTAATGTACTCTGCCTTACCTCTGTCGCCGATACCGAACATAATTACGTAACCGGCAAATACCATTACTGCAAGAGAAAGAACAAAAAATATAATCCCTCTCTTTTTGTCCATTTTAATTTTCATCTTGTTACCTCTTTCTTATTGGTCAGCCTCCGCTAGTGCTGCCTTTATCATTATTGAGCATTCCACTCTTTTTTTCTGCATTTCACATCCTATGTCATAAGCATCATTTATTGTGCCATGGAAATTATAGGAGTTAGCTGCGCAGCCACCGCTGCAGTAAAATTTTGCAAAACAGTTTTTGCATTTTTCTTTAGAATATACATTGCAATTTCCAAATGTCTTAACTAAATCTTCTCTGACAATTCCGTCATCAACATTTCCCATTAAGAATTCTTCATTTCCTACGAACTGATGACATGGGTAAAAATCTCCCCATGGAGTAACCGCAAGGTATTCCGTACCTGAACCACATCCGGACAATCTCTTGTATACACATGGTCCCTGATTTAAATCAATCATAAAGTGGAAGAAATTAAAGCCATTTCCTTCCTTTTCCCTCTTTATGTATTCTTTAGCAAGTTTATCGTATTCTTCCATGATACGTGGCAAATCCTCTTCTCTAATTGAGTAAGGATCTTCTTCCGGTCCAACAACCGGTTCAATAGACATCTGTTTAAATCCTAAATCAGCAAAATGTTTTATATCTTCTGAAAAATCCAGATTATTTCTTGTAAATGTTCCTCTTATATAGTAATTAGTCTGATTTCTACTCTCTGCAAGTTTTTGGAATTTTGGAACAATAAGGTCATAACTTCCCTTTCCTGTTCTGAATGGTCTCATATTATCATTAACTTCTTTTCTTCCGTCAAGACTTAATACAACATTAGACATTTCTTTGTTTAAAAATTCCATTATCTCGTCATTAAGCAGAACACCATTTGTAGTCAGCGTAAATCTGAACTTTTTGTTGTTCGGCTCTTCCAGTGAACGTCCGTATTCAACAAGTTGCTTAACAACGTCCCAGTTCATCAATGGTTCACCACCAAAAAAGTCAACTTCCAGATTAACTCTGTTACCGGAATTCTTTACAAGAAAATCAAGAGCCTTCTTTCCCACTTCAAAACTCATAAGTTCTCTTCTTCCGTGGTACTCGCCTTCTTCCGCAAAGCAATACTTGCATGCAAGATTGCAGTCATGAGCAATATGTAAACAAAGTGCTTTAACTACTGTCTGGCGTGACTCTTTGAATTTTTCAACAAAAGGCTGATATATATCTTCCGTAAACAGTTGTCCATCATTCTTTAACTGTTCTACCTCTTCAATTGCTTCCAGGATATCATTTGTAGCGTAAGTATCCTTTAACTTTTCAACAATAGAATCGGAATCCAGTTCTTCATATAAGCTAATAACATCATATGTCACATCATCAACCACATGGACTGCTCCACTGTTAACATCCATGACAATATCATAGCCATTGCTCTTATACTGATGAATCACTGTGATATGTCCTCCCTTTTTAACGCATTATAACAGAGTCGTTTTCCGGCTCTGTTATAAAATAAAATACAAATATTATTTATTTTCGCAAGTCTGGTTTCCAACTGTACACGATGTCTTACAAGCAGACTGACAAGATGTCTGGCATTCACCACAACCACCTTTTTTCATAGTTTCTTTTAAAGTTTTTTTGTTTAATGTTTTAATATGTTTCATGGTCTTCCTCCAAAAATTATTTGCGCTTATTCTTCAAAGTACGCAACTCTTTTGATATTATAACACAATACATCAGTTTTTCAAAGTTTTTTTTAGCTAATCATTCCTCCTATCATTCCTGCCAATACGGATGCAACAAGTCCTTCTGTGACACCAATTGTTCCCTGGGGTATTTCCCCCTTAACAATCAGGGCACCAAGAAAAATAATAATAAAATATACAAGTCCCGCTAAGGCTCCCCAAATAAACTTTCGCCTGTTCATAACACTTCCCATTATGTACCCTCCAACAAAAGTTGAAATGCAGTATACTGCCAATATCATTATTTTGACAATAGCAATTCCCGGCATCATTTTAAGAATTATAAATGAGATAATTGCCAGTAACACAGTACTTATAAGCACTTCTATAAGAGTTTCTTTTATAAATGTCACAACAATTTTATTCATACAACCTCCAAAGAACTAATAGCATATAATAAATTTATATTTAGCAGTAACACATTTTATACATCAATTCTTGACTTTAATTATATGTTTTTGTACAATCTTTTTAACAGATTTTGTCTGTAATATTATTATGTAAGGAGAACTTTTTATGGGACCCAGTGACATAGCTTTGCTATGCATATTATTTATTCTATTATTATTATCGGCATTTTTCTCATCAGCCGAAACAGCTCTTACGACTTTTAGCAGAGTCCGTTTACGCATGCTTGTAGACGAAGGGAACAAAAGAGCCATTATCTTGGATCAGGTTTTAAACAACTCACGGAAAATGTTAAGCAGTGTGTTAATAGGTAACAATATCGTTAACCTTACAGCCTCATCAATTACAACTATTTTTACACAGCGTGTATTTAATCTTAGTTGGGCAGTAAGTTTAGGCGTTGGTGTTATTACCCTTGCAATAATTATTTTCGGCGAAATAATTCCTAAAACCGTTGCATCACTGCATGCTGAATCTCTTTCATTAAAGTATGCTCCGGTCATCAAATTTATTATGACTGTTCTTACCCCTGTTATTTTTATACTTAATGTTTTTTCAAGTTTTATTTTGAAAATTTTCAGGGTAAATGTCAATCTCAACTCTACTTCCATTACCGAAGACGAGTTAAGAACAATTGTGGGAGTAAGTCAGGAAGAAGGTATTATTGAAGAAGACGAGATGGATATGATTAATAACGTATTTGATTTCGGTGATGCCTGTGCAAAAGATATCATGGTTCCAAAAGTTGATATAACAATGGTTCCCGTTGATATTAGTTATACTGAATTATTGGAAGTTATAAAAGAAGATAAATTCACACGTATGCCTGTATATAAAGAAAACACAGACAACGTAGTTGGTATTCTTAATATAAAGGATATGCTTTTAAATGGCGTTAACCGTTCAAACTTTAATATGTCTGAATTAATGAGGGAACCTTATTTTACCCACGAAAAAGAAGAGCTTGGTGATTTATTAATGGAAATGAGAAATAAGGAACCTGGTATGTGTATCGTCCTTGACGAATACGGTCAGACCGAAGGCCTTATCACATTGGAAGATATTGTGGAAGAAATTATAGGTGATATACACGATGAATTCGATGAAGCTGAAGATAAGGTAATACGTCAGGTTGGGGAAAATGAATATATTGTAGAAGGTTCAATTAACTTAGATGATTTTAACGATCAGTTAGATACAGACATTGATTCCGAAGATTACGAATCCCTTGGCGGACTTATTATTGAACATTTGGATCGACTTCCAAACAAAGGGGACAGCGTTGAAATTGATAACTGCAAGCTCACCGTTATCAAAATGGACGACAAACGAATTGACTTAGTAAAAGTAATTGTTACTCCAAAAGAAAAGGAAGTTGTTGAAGATAGTGAAGAAAACGAAGATTAATTATAAAAAGAGTCGTTATATCGGTGATACAACGACTCTTTTTTAGTGCATTATTTTATACTTACTTTCTTAACCGCAGACCACTTTCCTGCTTTAACGCGATTAATTCCCCGTACTCTTACATAATACGTTTTTCCTCTTTTTAGTTTTTTGATTGCATAAGAGAATTTTCTTACGATTACTGTACGTTTTTTTCTAAACTTTGCTGTTGTAGAATACTGAATCTGATATTTTTTAGCATATCTTGCCTTTATGAATTTTACAGTTACGACTCCATTGCCTTTGTATTTCGCTAATTTAATTTTAACTCTACCCGGGCGTTTTATCTCTGTATTTAAATCTTTCGTGTTAGTAGTTACGCCCTCCTGCACTTTTATAGTCGTCTGTTCTTCTTTCGCCCCTGTTGTTTCCGTATTTCTTTCTACTGCTGTTGTAAACCAAAATGACTGTTTATATATATCCTGATTAATGTTTTCATCACTTCTTGCATAAATAGTATAGTTGTATTTCGTTTTAGGTTCCAATTTAATGTTTAAATCTTTACCCAAATCAAATTCAACCGTAATATTCATATCCGTACTGTTATTTTCCTTATAACCGCTCTTCACCAGTGTCTGCTCCTTGTATATAAAGATTTCAAAACCCTTAATCTTCACTCCTGTATTTAGAAGTGTGGCATGTAAAACAGCGTTACTGTCAGTAATAACATCCTGTGAAGTATTTAGTATCAAAAATGGTGACGATGTAGCCTTTACGCCCTGCGAAACGCTAAATAAAATTCCCATAATTGCAACAAAAGTTATAATTATTTTTGCTTTTTTCACAATATCCCCTCCTTTCAACAAAAAAACAAATCCGAACATTTTCTACAAATTCATAGTAACCTATATCTATAACTGCAGTCAATAAAAAAGGTCAGAAAAATCAATTTATAATTTTCCCAACCTTTAAACTTATATTTTTTTATTTTATAGTTTCTCCCACAGTTTGCCCTGCTGTTCCTCACAGTACTGGCAACTGTATAAACCATTCTTTCTGTCTGTAAGAACAAAAACATGATCCAATTCCTGCTCAATTGATGTTATACATCTTGGATTCTTGCAATGTAAAACATTAGTAATTTTTTCCGGCAATTTAAGCTCTTTCTTTTCAACCAGAACGCCGTCTTTTATAATATCAACCGTAATGTTATGATCAATAAATCCAAGAACATCAAAATCCATGATATCAAGGGAACCTTCGACTTTTATAATGTCTTTTCGTCCCATCTTATTACTTCTGGCATTTTTAATAATTGCCACCTGACATTCCAATTCATCAAGGTTCAGATAATGGTAAATAGCCATTGCACGTCCTGCCTGAATATGATCAAGAACAAATCCATTTCTTATTGAGTCTATATTTAGCATACTTCCACCTCCAACAATGTCAAAATCAATGCCATTCTAACATAAACAGCATATTGAGCCTGTTTAAAATATACCGCTCTCGGATCCTTATCCACTTCTACGGAAATTTCGTTAACTCTAGGCAATGGATGTAATACAAGCATATCTTCTTTTGCCAGTTTCATTTTTTTCTTATCAAGGATGAAGCTGTCTTTTAATCTTATATAATCTTCTTCATTAAAGAAACGCTCTTTTTGAACTCTCGTCATATACAATACATCAAGCTCACTAATTGCATCTTCCAGTCTTGTAATTTCTTCATATTGTGCTCCGCTCGCCTTTATATTATCAGTAATATACTGCGGAACCTTTAATTCCGGTGGTGAAATCAAAACAAACTTTACATTGTCATACCTGAGCAGTGCATTTATTAAAGAATGTACTGTTCTGCCGAATTTCAAATCTCCGCAAAGACCAATTGTAAAATTGTTAAGTCTCCCCTTTAATGACTTTATTGTTAGCAAATCTGCCAAAGTCTGTGTAGGATGCTGATGTCCTCCATCACCTGCATTAATAACAGGTATTCTGGAATTGTTAGCAGCCACCAATGCTGCGCCTTCCTTAGGATGTCTCATCGCTGCAATGTCCGCGTAACAGGAAATTATCCGTATTGTATCTGCAACACTTTCTCCTTTTGCGGCAGAACTAGATGTAGCTTCGGAAAATCCAAGAACATTTCCCCCAAGATTAAGCATTGCTGCTTCAAAACTAAGTCTTGTTCGTGTACTAGGTTCGTAAAACAAAGTAGCAAGCTTTTTTCCCTTACATGCTTCGCTGTATTTTTTTGGATTCTTTTCAATGTCATTAGCCATTTCAAGTAACTTGTCCAACTCTTCAACAGAAAAATCCAACGGACTAATTAAATGTCTCATCTTCACCCTCCAAATGTATTTATTTTTTGCTATTAAAATGATACATTATAGGTAACAATAATTCAATACGAAAATCAATTTATTTTCAGAAAGGAAAAAAATAATGTCAGACAACTATAAAGATTTAAAAAGATGCGTTAATCAAATAAAAGAAAAAACTGAAATCGTCCCGAGAATTGCCATTGTATTAGGCTCCGGATTAAATAATTTTGTTAACAAAATAAATATCGAATCAACAATAGATTACGGTGATTTAGACAACTTTCCTGTAACTACCAACAAGATGCATAAGGGACAGTTTATTTTCGGATACGTAAATGATGTACCAATAGTTGTAATGAACGGACGAATTCACTATTACGAAGGGTATGACATGTCTCAGGTTGTAATGCCTGTAAGAATAATGCGAATGCTTGGTGCTGATATTCTGTTTTTGTCAAACGCCGTTGGGGGAATTAACAAAGATTTTAACATTGGGGATTTTATGATTATAAAGGATCATCTTTCTTTCCTGATGCCCTCACCACTTGTAGGAAAAAATATTGACGAACTTGGCACAAGATTTCCTGATATGAGTAATGTATACAACAATGAACTAAGGGACATTGTAAAAAAATCAGCCAAAACCCTTGGCATTAACATTCATGAAGGCGTTTTTATTCAGACTACCGGTCCTAATTACGAAACTCCTGCCGAAATCAACGCATACAGAATGCTCGGCGCTGATGCCGTTGGAATGAGTACTGCCTGTGAAGCAATTGCTGCCAACCATTGTGGTTTTAAGGTATGTGCCATAAGCTGTATCACCAATATGGCTTCCGGTATTTCATCTGAGGCTTTAAGCGATGACGATGTCACCAAAACTGCTGATAAGGTTTCAGAAAAATTTTCAGATTTATTATTGGAATCAATTAAAGAAATAAAAAAATATGAGTAAGGCTGTAAGCCGGGTTATGTCGCGGATGTTCATCTATCTAGGTCTGATGTTGCCATCAGGCTCAAGCAACCTACCCGAAAACTTAGCGGGCAACTATTTGTTTTCTGTTCGGTCTTGCTTCAGGTGGGGTTTACACTGACCTTTGATGTTACCACCAAAGCGGTAGTCTCTTACGCTACCATTTCACCCTTACCAATATGGCGGTATAATTTCTGTTGCACTTTCCTGGGAGTCACCTCCACCGGCCGTTAGCCGGCACCCTGCCCTGTGAAGCCCGGACTTTCCTCTCCTGCGTCCTTTCGGCAATAGCAGCAGCGAACATCTGCCTTACTCACAATTATTTAAACTAACATATATGCCTGTTTTTTTCAATATTAACTTTTATTATGTTTATACCGGGAATACACTTCCTCCAACAAACTCACTTAAGATTGAATTGCTTGGAACATGTTCCTTTGGAAGTGCCAATACATAATCCAGAAATTTCAAAAGTCTTTTTGCTTCCAAATATTCATCCGTTCCTTCCGGAACACTAAACAATGCCGGTTCTGCATAGACCTTAATTACAGACAGTTCATAAACCATTGCTGAATTAAATACTGCATCAGCACTGTCCTGAAATGGGAAAATATATTTTTCCTCTCCACGTCTTACACGCTTCCACATTTCTATTGTAGTTTCTGCCGAAGCCCCTCTTGTTCTCACATCCCTTACAATTCTTCTTAAAAGTCTCAAGTCTGATGTGGAAATTCTGTTATGTTCATCAACATTTAATGATGTAAGAGCGCTTACACATATTCTGTATTTATTTTCATTAGGAAGATTATAAGACATCTTATCATTTAAGCAGTGAATACCTTCAATCACAAGGACATCATCCGGTCCCAGTTGTAAAAAATCACCTTTATACTCTCTTTTTCCATCAACAAAATCAAACTGTGGCAGTTCAACCCGCTTTCCTTCCAGCAGTTCCGACATCTGTCTGTTAAACAACTCCACGTCAACAGTCTCCAGCACTTCGTAATCAGGCTTTCCGTCTGCATCAATCGGTGTATCCTCACGGTTTACAAAATAATTGTCCGTAGATATGGGATGTGGTTTTAATCCCTGTGCCATTAACTGAATTGAAAGTCTGTGGCAGAAAGATGTTTTACCTGACGATGAAGGTCCGGCAATCATGACTATTTTTACATCTTTTCTTGATGCTATATCAGATGCAATATCTGCAATATTCTTTTCCTGAAGTGCCTCCTGCACCATCATTATGTTGTTAATTGTTCCGTCAGTAATTTTGTCATTAACCTGACCTATTGTACTTACCCCTAGCATTTCTGCCCATTTTGCGGATTCTTTAAGCGCCATCGCCACTTTGTTGTTAGGCAAAAATTCCGGTACCTTCTTTGGCTCACTTCTAACAGGTAACTGCAATACAAATCCCTCGTCATATGGTATTAATTCATAATATTTAAGTATCCCTGTGGAATATGCCATATATCCGTAAAAATAATCTTCAAAGCCTTCCATTTTGTATACATTTACAGATGAAGCCCTTCTGTATCTTAACAGACGAACCTTATCTTCCATTCCATACCTCTTGAATTTCTGTATGGCTTTTGTTGTAGAAACCGTCTCTTTTGTTATTAAAATATCTCTTTTAACAAGTGCATCCATTTCTTTTTTTAATTTTGAAAGAAAGGTCTTATTGATTTGTATATTCCCAATAACTTTACAGTAAAAGCCTTTACTTACTGAGTATTCTATTGAAATTTTATCGAAACTGCTTTTATCGGCTACTTTGTAAAACGCCTTTAGCATCATAAATGCAACGCTTCGTTTGTAACATTCATTTCCAACATGATTAGCTGTTGTAATAAAGCGTATTTTGCTGTTATCCGTCAGTACTCTGGATAATTCACACAGTTTATCGTTGCATACTGCCAAAATTATGTCATTGTCATAATAGTTTTTAAAATCCTTTGCTATTTCATAAATAGTTGTTCCATCTTCATATTCATATTCAACATTTCCAACAGTAACACTAATCATAATACTCAAGTCCTTTCCTGTTTATTTTCAAATTATTCATAACACTGTTTATCGTTTCATTTTTGCTGTTTTCAACCTTTTTCAGCACTTCTTCATACATTTTATTTTCTTTTTCAAGATATTGCTTTAAAACCGGATTTTTAGTCAAGAGAAGAAGTCTTCCGTACATAAGCTCTGCTTCATCATATTCAGACTCCTCCCTTTCTGGAACTGCCTTTAATATTGTGTAATATTTATTGTTGTCTATAACCATATTTTCATCTGTAATTTTCCAATTGTTATCTAACAGATATTTTCTCACAATATCTACTCTCTTGTGGGGAGATAAAACAAGTTCTTTAATTCCTTTTATATTTTTTCCTCTATTAAGGATATCAGTAATAAGGTCTCCGCCCATACCGGCAATAACAACCGATTCTGCCATTTCTGATGTCATTTCGTTCATACCATCTGACAAGACTGTTGTTATTTTGTCCTGCAGACCTTCCAGGCGTATATTTTTACCTGCGATTTTTAACGGACCTTCGTTAATGTCCATTGCATAAGCCTTTGGAACTATTCCGTTTTTTATAAGATAAATAGGCACATACCCATGGTCTGTACCTATATCCGCTACGATATATCCCTTTGTAACCATATCAGCCACATTTTGTAATCTCTTTGATAGCATAACTAATCCTTAATTCAATGTAATATATATTTTCTGTAAATTGTTCTGTTCTTTAATTATCTGCTGTAATTCCCCTATATCTGTCGCATTTGCTGCTCTGTGTTCCAGACTTTCTCTTTTTATTTTTATTACGGCATCATTGATTGCTCTTTCCTGTTCCTGCAGGGAAAGTCTTGCCCTTATAGGTGATATAAAAGATTCTGCAACCTTTTTGTGCTCTTCCTCATCTACAAAATGATCCATTATCTGTGCCGGATTACACTCTCCACTTTCCATCTGCTCCCAGAAAAATTCTGCCACCTTTCTGTAAAAAGGATCAATAAAGTCTTTTGGCGATATAACCTGTGCCACTTTTTTAAACCATTCGTTTTTATCAAACAGATAAGCCAGAAGTATACGCTGCGTATTAACGTTTGCATCCTCTTTTTTAGCCTTGACACTGACTTTAGGTTCGTCATTTATCTTTTCTTCTTTTCCCACAAATGTAAGACCTATTTTTCTTACCAGCTTTGAAAGACCATCTTTTGATATTTTAAAAATGGAACAGACTGAGTCCATATAATTATCTCTTTCGATTTCGTCTTCAAAATCCAATAACATTTCAGCAACCTTTTTGTGAAATGCTGTTTTTTCCTGTGGGTCATCTAAATTGTATTTCTTTTCTTCAACTCCCACCTGAAAAATAAAGTAATTTGTTGCATTTTTTATTCTCTCCTCATATGCATCTCTTCCTAAAGCCTTGATAAATTCATCAGGATCTTTGTAAGGCTTCATGCTGAGAACCTTAATTGCAATACCTGCATCTTTCAAATATGGAATTGCCCTTAAGGCAGCCTTAATTCCCGCCTCATCACTGTCAAAAGTAAGCACAACTTCCTTTACATACCGTTTAATTAAAGTTGCATGTCTTGAAGTAAATGCCGTTCCAAGGGCAGCCACTGCGTTATTAAACCCTGCCTGATGAAGGCTGATAACATCCATATATCCCTCACAAATGAGAAAATAGTCCTTTCTGGAAGCTCTTGCTATGTTAAGCCCATAAAGGTTCCTGCTCTTATCAAAAACCTTTGTTTCAGGAGAATTTAAGTATTTAGGTTTTGCATCTCCCATAACTCTTCCGCCAAAAGCAATAACCCTGTTATTTGCATCCATAATCGGAAACATAACCCTGTTCCAGAATTTATCCGTAACGCCTCTTTTTTCATCAAAGGTAAATAATCCTGTTTCTTTTAATTCATTATCGCCATATCCCTTTTTTCTAAGATATCCATATAAATTATTACTGTACTTGTCGGAATAGCCTAATCCAAACCTTACAATGGTTTCATCTGACAATTTTCTTCCTGTCAGATAATTATATGCAACCTTTCCTCTTTCTGATTTCAAAAGATAATGAAAATATTTTGCTGCTTCTGTATTTATTTCTATAATTTTGGTTTTTAAATCTTTTTCTCTTTTAGCTTCTTTTGAATATTCCATTTTTGGAAGCTGTACTCCTGCCCTCTCAGCCAGAACTTCCATGGCCTCTACAAATGTATAATTTTCGTATTTCATCAAAAAAGATATAACATTTCCACCTTCACCACATCCAAAGCAATAATACATCTGCTTATTTGGTGATACTGAAAATGATGGAGACTTTTCGTTATGAAACGGACAGAGTCCAAAATATGAACTGCCCTTTTTTTGTAATTTTACATAATCTCCAATTACATCTACTATGTCATTTTCTGTTCTTACCTGTTCTATAATATCTTCTGAATAAAACACGTTATCCTCCAATATGTCACTTACTAGTCATTATTTGTATTACATTTTCCATGATTTAGGAATAAATATTGTCTGGAATGTTGATACAGAGTACTGGTCACTCATGCCGGCAATGTAATCACATACAACCTGTTCTTCATCTTCACCACATTCATTAATTAAATATTTAAATTCATCAGGCATTTCATCTATATGTTTTAAGTAGTATTCAAATAAAAGCGTTATCATTTCATAGGCTTTGCTTTCCTCGCTTTTTGCAAGAGGATTGGTATACACACTTGTAAACATATACTGTCTTAAATCCATCATTGCCTTTTGAACTTCACCTGACATTAAAATATCATTAACACCATAACTGTTCCTAACAATATCCTTTACCAATGTATCCAGACGCTTCTTCGTGGTATTTCCTAAAACATCTGTATATTCTTTCGGAATATCTTTCTCACAAATTATTTTTCCTCTTATGGCATCATCAATATCATGATTAATATATGCAATCTTATCTGACAGCCTTACGACCTTGCCTTCTAACGTAGAAGGATTTCCGGAAGTTCTGTGATTAATAATTCCATCTCTTACTTCTTTAGTAAGGTTAAGTCCCATTCCGTTATTCTCCAACACTTCCACTACACGAATGCTTTGTTCATAATGTCTGAAGCCTTTACTGCAAAGCTTATTAAGAGTCCTTTCACCTGCATGGCCGAAGGGTGTATGCCCCAAATCATGTCCTAATGCTATAGCCTCTGTTAAATCCTCATTTAAATCAAGAGACTTTGCAATGGTTCTTGCAATCTGTGAGACCTCCAGAGTATGTGTCAGTCTCGTCCTGTAATGATCTCCCATAGGAGCAAGGAAAACCTGTGTTTTATGCTTCAGTCTTCTAAAGGCCTTACAGTGAATAATTCTGTCTCTGTCCCTTTGATATACTGTTCTAAGATCGCACTGTGGCTCTTCTCTGTCTCTCCCCTTACTTTCACAGCTTAATGCAGCGTAAGGGCTTAAAAATTTCTTTTCCTTTTCTTCATTTTTCTGTCTGATATTCATATATATACCTCCGAAAAATGTGACTTGCGTCAAACCTTTATGAACCCTGTTTAATTATACAACATTTCTTTCCTAAAATGAAGAAAAAATGCTTATGCAATGTCTTTTGACGACGCATAAGCATTTTTATGTAAAAAAATATGCAGTTGATGGGACTTGAACCCACACCCGGTAATCCGGACATGAACCTGAATCATGCGCGTATGCCAATTCCGCCACAACTGCAAAATCCCATTTTTCAAAGGTTAATAGGGCTAAACCATATATATTTCTATCATATTCCAATGGAAATATCAAGCATTTTTTCCAAACAGCCAAAGCCGATTTTATTATTTATGTTTTAATCTCCAGTCGATACATCTTTGAAGATACTCAACATATGCAGGATTCTTACACATTTCCTTTCCCGTTGTATCAGAAATTTTTGCAACATCCTGATTATTGCATTCCGTCACCTTCATTACAACATTAAGGGTATCTACACATGTATCGTTGGAAATATACGTTCCTATCCCAAAAGCTACCTTAGTTCTGTCCATAAACCTTTTACAGATTTTGTCCGCTCTTTCAAAATCAAGGGCGTCCGAAAACAACAGTGTTTTATCTTTAGGATTTATTCCAAGATTATTGTAATGATTAATCATCTTCTCTCCCCACTCCATCGGATCACCGGAATCCTGACGAACTCCTGAAAATAATGTTGCAAAAGTAAGTTGGAAATCTTTAAAGAAACAATCAGTCGTTATTGTATCAGTTAAAGCCGTACCATTTAAAATGCCATATTCCTTTACCCACGCATCCAATGCATACCAGTTAGAGTATGCAGGATTATGTTTATGATTACCCTGTCCAACACACATTATCCATTCATGCGCCATTGTTCCAACAGGAACTACGTTATATTTTTTTGCCAGATAAACATTACTTGTTCCGATAAACTTTGAAGCACAGTCATTGTTGTCATTTAAATGGGATAATTTCTCCACCGCCATTTCCTGGGCTTCAGCAGAAAGTCTTCTTCTTAAACCAAATTCAGAAAAAGTGCTAATGTAAATCTCTCCACTTTTTAATTTGTTCATCTTTTCAACAAGTTTCTCTTCAAAGCTCTCCAACAATTCTTTGTAATCATATTTCATCCTAAAATACACTTCATTAACAATGGCAAGTGTCGGGATTTCATACATAGATGTATTAAGCCATGTTCCTCTTGCCTCAATTGACAGACCGCATTTACTGTCATCACTAATTGTAAAGTCCTCAAATCTAGGTTTCCACAGTCTCAGGAAATCAATGTAGGACTCTTTCATCCATTTAATCCCTTTTATATATTCAAGTTCCTCTTCCTTAAAGGACAAATGACAATAGGCTTTTATCTGCTCTTTTATTTCTTCCAGCATCTCCTTTGTGAAATGGACATCTTTGTTTCTGCACTTAAAGGTCCATGTTGTCTTATAATCACTGAACTGGTGGTATATTGCCTGTCCCATGCTGAATTTATATAAATCTGTTTCCAGAAGACTTGTTACTATTGGATTTAGTTTCATTTTACATCTCCTTTTTCAAAATATACAAAAAAGAGAGCTCATGGCTCTCCCAAAAAATAATGCGGAAGATGGGACTTGAACCCACACGAGCGCATTGCTCACAAGATCCTTAGTCTTGCTCGTCTGCCAGTTCCGACACTTCCGCATGCGATTTGACGCAAGAGTTATATTACCATACTATATGTAATATGTCAAATGTTTTTTAGAATAAAAATTATTTTTTCTAAAAAGAACACCGGCATAAGCCGGTGTTCTTTTTTATACTTATTATTCTGCTAAATTTGTACGGAATTCATAAGTTGTTTCATTATTAACTGTTATAACGTTTGATGTTGCAATAAGTTCATCTGTATCATCATTGTATAATTTTAAGACATATTTGCCGTTATACATATCAGTAATTGTTACTGTACCATCATGTTTATAGAATGAAGTATAATTGTCATCATCTACATCTTCTTCATTATAAACTCTAACGTATAAGTTTGCCTGTGACAACTTACCATCTTTATTATATACCTTAACATTGAGTTTTTTCAAACCGTTTATAGTATAGTTTAGTGTTTTGTTACCAGAAATTGTAACACTGTCTAATACATTTATCACTCCGTATTTATCAGAATATACCATGTAATCTCCCTTTGGAAGATATTTTGTTGATGTATACTGCTTTCCATCTTCACTCCAGTCATAACTGTATGCACCATATCTGTCGCCGGTCTTTGTGTTAAAGAATACAATATTTGCATCATTTTCACTCTTAACGTTTACTTTTACTTCATATGACTCTGAAACTACAACTGTTAATGTTGCTACTGCTGTTAAAGACGGCTTATCTTCGTCTATTGCTTTTACACGAACATTATATGTACCGGCTTTTACACCTTCACTTGTGTATACAGTTGCAGAACTTCCTTCATCTTCATCAAGTTTAAAAGCACCACCGAAAGTGTCTAATAATTCAAACTTATATGATCCTGAACCACCTTTTACACGTAAATATTCATTAATACTCTGATGTGCATAAATCTTGTCTCCATCATTTGCACCTACTGTCTTATTTTCTGCAACAAGTGTATTATCATCACCATAAAGGAAGTTTGTTTTTACTTTCTGAACTCTTCCAAGTTCATCTGTTCTTTTGAACATAACAATCTGATTATTAGTAACACTCTTTACAGTACCTTTGACCAAATTTCTTCCTGAATCAAATGTTAATCCATTTGGAAGACTTCCTGATTCAACAGTAGAAGTTGAATATCCAACCATAGCACTCGAATCAACATAATCTGATACTTCATCATTTACCACACCTGAGAATAAATCATAGATTTCTGTGGCATCAGTTAAAAATCTTACTTCTGCTGATTTATTTCCTTTTAATTTGTTAGCAGTTACTTTAACGAAATCTCCTACTGAAACATCTTCATTTAACAAAATAATGTAATTTTTATTATCTACAGTTAAGACTCTTCCTACCTTTATCTGATACTTAAATTCGCCTTCTTTAAGAGATTTAACATTAACTGTGAAATCATTCTTATCTAAAGCCTGAGTTGATGAAAGGCTGACTTTAATTGCATCACTGTAACGTGAGCCTAACTCATTGGCAATTTCAACCTTTGAAATGCTGTTTCCAACTGTAACGGTACATACTGCCTTTTTCTTACTTCCGTCAGCTGCAAATGCAGTGATTTTAACTGTCCCTTCTTTTACACCCTTTACAACACCTTTGTTAGATACTGTAGCAACTTTCTTGTTTGAGCTCTTCCATGCAACTGCCTTGAATGATCCCTTCTTAGGAGCTGTAACTTTAGCCTTTAACTTTTCTGTTGAACCAATACCTACAACCGTTCTTTTCTTGTTTAAAGTAACCTTCTTAACAGCATTCTTTACTACTTTAATGGTAATAGATTTCTTTTTCTTGCTGTTTTTCTTAGAAATTACAGTAACTTTTGTAGCTCCGACTTTCTTGCCTTTTACTACACCCTTCTTTGATACTGTTGCCACTTTGCTGTTTGATACTTTGTACTTAACAGCTTTGTTAGCCTTCTTGTTTGGCTTAACATTAACAACTGTTGATAACTTAACTGATTTGCCTTTTGCAACGTAAGCTACCTTCTTTGAACCTGTAACTGATGTTACTTTAACACCCTTTACTTTTGCCTTCTTTGCTTTCGCACTTGTTACATTGAGATTCATTGTGAATACCATAGTAAGAGCAAGAACTAAAGCCATGATTTTCTTCATTTTCTTCATGTTATCTCTTCTCCCATCTTAAGTTTTGCTTTATAGAATAAGGCAACTTAATAGTATCACATTTCAATCACATTTACAAGCAATAAGTGAACAACAATATATTTTTATGCATTTTTGTACATAAATATTAATTTTCATCAATTTAAATTGTAGATTATGTTAATTATTCATGGTAGTGGATTTACCTGTTCCGTTAGGTCCTAAAAATCCATATACTCTTCCCTTTTCAATATTAAAAGATAAATGGTCCACCGCCGTATTCTCACCGTATTTTTTTACAAGGTCTTTTATTTCTATAACACCCATTAATATACCTCCTGTCTATTTAAGGGATTTTCTCCCATTGCCAATATTTAGTATATTTATGAAATGTGTATTTAATTAGTATTCTTTGTGTTTAAAAACAAGTTTTTTTGTGTTTAAACTGTTAACAGTACGGATTATTTTTGCATAAAAATAAAACACCTGATGCTTAACCAATATATATCGCATTTCCGATACATACCATAAAACATCAGGTGTTCTCTATGTGTTATTTAAAGAATTTGTCATATATTCCAAATATAAATATAAATATTATTATTAAAGGCAGAACATATGTTAAATATCCTTTCATCCACTTTTTCACTTTCAAACCTTTTCCCATGTTAGCTTCAGAAACATAATTGTCCCATCCCCAGCCATTTTTTCTTGTACAAAACAGCAAGTATACAAGAGAACCTAATGGCAACAGTATATTGCTTACTAAAAAGTCTTCTAAGTCTAATATTGAACCGCCGAAAATCTCAAAACCTTTCCAATTCCAAACATTGTATCCTAATACACATGGAAGGGAAAGTACAATCATTGCAATCATGTTAATTATACTGGATTTTTTTCTGTTCCAACCTGTTAATTCCATTACGCAGGATATTATATTTTCAAATACTGCCAATACAGTAGAAAAGGCTGCGAAAGTCATAAATATAAAGAAAAGACTTCCCCACAATCTCCCCATTGGTATATTATTGAAAATATTAGGTAGTGTTATAAATATAAGACTCGGTCCCTGAGTCTGATCTACACCAAATGTAAAACATGCCGGGAATATAATAAGCCCTGATACTATTGCAACAAAAGTGTCTAATGCAGCAACAGTAACTGATTCTCCAAGCAAAGAACGTTCCTTTCCAATATAACTTCCAAAAATCGCCATGGCACCTATACCAAGACTAAGTGTAAAGAACGCCTGATTCATAGCGCTAACTAATACATTTGTAATTCCCACTTCTCTCATTCTTTCAAAGTTTGGTACCAGATAGAACTTAAGTCCTTCCTTTGCTCCATCCATAAATAGGCTGTTAACTGCGAGAATTACCATTATGGCAAGTAATGCAGCCATCATTACTTTTGTTACTTTTTCAAGACCATTTTGAAGTCCAATGGAGCATATCAGAAAACCTACCACTACAATTATTACCATGCATACTGTCATGTTTACCGGCTTACCTAGCAAAGACCCAAATGCACCTTCCACCTGTTTAGGATTAAGCCCCTGGAACTTTCCCGTTAACATTCCATAAAAATAATATAGCATCCAGCCTGCCACTGTTGTATAAAACATCATTAAAAGATAATTACCAATTAAGGCAATATATCCATGTAAATGCCATTTGGTTCCTTTTTTCTCTAATGCTTTATAAGCTCTTACTGGGCTCTTCTGGCTGGCACGTCCTACGGCAAATTCCATTGACATAACGGGGATTCCCAAAATAAGCAAAAACGCCAGATAAAGTATAACAAAGGTTCCTCCGCCACCCTGTCCTGCTATGTAAGCAAATTTCCATACATTTCCTATTCCTATGGCACATCCTGCAGATATTAATATAAATCCAAGACGTGACTTTAATTTTTCTCTTTCCTGCATATCCGTTCCTTATCATTTATTTTATTATCAGTACAAAAAAAGCAATGTAACATTAGAGTCACATCGCTTTTCTCTAAATTCTAAAATTAATTATGCTAATTTTTCCTTAGCAACATCTACTAATTTTGCGAATCCTTCAGCATCGTTAACTGCCATTTCAGCTAACATTTTTCTGTTCATTTCAACACCTGCTAATTTAAGCCCATACATAAATTTGCTGTATGAAAGTCCATTAATTCTTGCAGCAGCATTAATTCTTGCAATCCATAACTGTCTGAACTGTCTCTTCTTCTGCTTTCTTCCTGCATATGAACTTGTAAGTGCTCTCATAACTGACTGTTTTGCTACTCTGTACTGTTTAGATCTAGCTCCTCTATAACCTTTAGCCAGCTTTAATACTCTATTATGTTTCTTTCTAGCGTTCATTCCGCCTTTAATTCTTGCCATTTCTATTTCCTCCTACTTTCAGATTATAAATAAGGTAAAATCTTCTTCATATTCTTTACATTTGTAGCATCAGCTGTTGTTGCTTTTCTAAGATTTCTCTTTCTCTTAGCTGATTTCTTTGTTAAAATATGTGACTTGTAAGCTTTATTTCTTTTAAGCTTTCCTGTTCCTGTCTTTTTGAAACGTTTTGCAGCTGCTCTGCTTGTCTTAATTTTTGGCATGTTTCTTTCCTCCTTAAATATGTTTTTGAAGCTTAGCGCTTCTTTTCTAAAAACATTGTCATGTTTCTGCCTTCTAATTTTGCTGCTTTGCTAACCTGTGCAATATCTTCCAGCATAGCGGCAAAGTCGTCTAAAACATGTGCACTACTACTTATATGAGCCATTTCTCTACCTCTGAAACGTAGAGTAACTTTTACTTTGTCACCTTTTTCAATGAACTTTCTGGCATTGTTAGCCTTTGTCTTTAAATCATTCATTTCAACATTTGGTGAAAGTCTTATTTCCTTTGTTTCAACAACGTGCTGTTTCTTTTTAGCTTCTTTTTCTCTTTTCTGCTGTTCGTATCTGAACTTTCCATAGTCCATAATTTTACATACAGGTGGCTTTGCTTTTGGAGCAATTTTAATTAAATCAAGTTCTGCCTCTTCTGCTAATCTCATAGCTTCTCTGGAAGACATAACCCCTAACTGCTCTCCCTGTGTTCCAATTACACGAACTTCTTTATCTCTGATTTGTTCGTTGATTAATAACTCGCTAATAGTATTGCACCTCCATTATTTTTATTCCACTTATATTAATATTAAAAAAGTGGATAATCTATACAGACTATCCACTAAAACTACTAAATCCAAGACAAAAGTATGTCTAAAAATATTAACCTCGAATCATATAAATATGTCTGGGTGAGAGTGGACACTCTGCTTTCTTATTACAACGTGTAATATGATAACACTTAACATACCCTTTGTCAATAAAATTTTTAATTTTTATTTACCTGTGCTGCCTGAACATCGGCCGGTGCCTGTTCATATCTTGCAACAACATATTCAAAATCTCCGCTTCCTCCCGTTATAGAACGTAATGATGTAGAATATCCATAAAGTTCAAGCATAGGAACTTCAGCTTCAATAATCTGTTTTCCATCTTTCGGAGTCATATTAAGGATTCTTCCTCTTCTCTTATTAAGATCACCCATAATATCTCCCGAATACTTGTCCGGAGCAGTAACTGTTACAGCGGCAATAGGCTCCAATAATACCGGATTAGCTTCCATAAATCCTTTTTTGAAGGCAATTACAGTAGCCATTTTAAATGCCATTTCCGATGAATCAACAGGATGATAGGATCCATCAATCAATGTAGCCTTAACTCCCACTACAGGGTATCCTGCTAAAGGCCCGGCTTTAACACATTCCTGTAAACCTTTTTCAACTGCCGGGAAGTAATTTCTTGGAACTGCACCACCAAATATTTTCTCTTCAAAGATATATGGTTTTGATAAATCGCCTGAAGGCTCGAATTCCATTATAACATCACCATACTGTCCATGTCCACCGGATTGCTTTTTATGTTTTCCCTGGACCTTTGCTTTGCTTCTTATGGTTTCCCTAAAAGCAATTCGAGGTTTTTCCAGTTCGATTTTAACTTTGTATCGGTCTTCCAGCTTTGATGCTGCAATCTGAATCTGCTGTTCACCGATTCCATAAATGAGAGACTGCTTATTTTCATCATCAATAACTGTTTTAAGTGTCAGGTCTTCTATTGATAATTTATTAAGTGCCTGGGCAATTTTATCTTCATCTCCCTTGTTTACTGCCTTATACGCCATATATGTATATGGTTTAGACATTGTTGTAGGATGATACTCTATTGGCCATGCCCTTGTTGCTAAAGTATCTCCTGTTCTCGTGCTGGCTAATTTTCCAATGGCACCTATATCTCCTGAATATAACTGTGGAACTTCAATAACATTTTTTCCACGCATAATATAAAGCTTACTTAATTTTTCTTCAACATTTTTTGTAGGATTATATACTGTATCTCCGGCTTTTAATATTCCTGTACGTACCTTTACAAGAGAATATTTTCCAACAAAAGGATCCATTATTGTTTTAAATACATAAGCTGAAACCGGCTTTTCCGGGTCAAAATCAGCCACAACTTCTTCTCCAGTATCTACATTTGTTGCTTTCTTGAGAACTTCTGCCTTATCTGCAGATGGGAAATATTTCTCACATGTCTGCAGAAAACTGTTAACTCCCTGACAACTAACACCTGAACCGATTTGAACAGGAACTATATCACAATTTATAACACTTTTGCGAAGGGCTTTTGATATTTCTTCATATGTAAACTCTTCCCCTGCAAAATATTTATCCATTAATTCTTCATCAGATTCAGCAACAGCCTCCATTAACTGTTCTCTGACAGGCTCCAGTTCATGTACAACCGATTCAGGAATTTCCATTTCTTCGTAGTTTCCTGCATCATCCATAAACTTACGTCCACCCATCTTTACAACATTAACATATCCTATTAATTTCTCGTTTTCCAGAATAGGTAAATGGAATGGTGCTATTTTCTTTCCAAAGCGTTCTTTTAACTGTTCTACGGTTTCCGTGTATTTTGCATTAGGATCATCCATGTTTGTAACAAAGAAAATTCTTGGTATCTGTCTTCTTTCACAGATTTCCCATGCCTTTACGGTTCCTACTTCCACACCTGCCTTGCCATTAACTACAATTACAGCTGCATCGGCTACACTCATTGCATCTTCCAGCTGTCCAACAAAATCAAAGTAACCCGGTGCATCAAGTATGTTGATTTTCAGTCCGTTCCATTCAACCGGTACTACTGATGCACTTATTGAGAAATGTCTGCTTATCTCCTCCTTATCATAGTCAGAAATAGTATTGCCGTCCTCAATCCGTCCTTTTCTGGCAATCACTCCGGTAGCGTATGCTACTGCCTCTGCAAGTGTGGTTTTGCCCGCCCCTCCATGACCAAGGAAAACCACGTTTCTGATATCAGATGTTTTATAAACATTCATATCTTCTACCTCCTTATTCAGTTTTTTATATCCGATGGCGACTATCCACCTCACTATATGTATACATTTTACTCCATATAATATACCAATACAAGAACTGATATTTTTTTAACAATTGCACTTTCTATAATAAATATCTAAATTCTCTATTGATTGTTGCAGTTTAAAGTGTTAAACTTTAAAGTAATGAAGTGATGATTTTATATTGAATTTTCTAATTCTATTACTTATAATTCTATTTTATATAATATGGCTATTTTTTATGGCAGAATGGAGACTTATATGAGAAACATTGATAATTTAACATTTGGTTTTATTGGTATCGGATTAATAGGCGGTTCAGTGGCTAAAGCTCTAAGGCGTGTATATCCGGGCTGTAAAATTATAGTATATAACAGAGGTGCTAAATCAAGAGTTATGGCATTAAATGACGGAACTGCCAATGTTGCCCTTGATAAAGTCGATTCCACCTTTAGTGAATGTGACTACATTTTTCTCTGCACTCCTGTCGAAACAAATATTGAATATCTTACTATACTGAAAGATATAATTAAAGATACCTGTATAATTACTGATGTTGGAAGTGTAAAGACAAATATTCATCAGGCTGTTATAGACCTTAATATGGAAGATAACTTTATTGGCGGGCATCCAATGGCCGGCTCTGAAAAGACAAGTTATGAACACTCCAATGACAGATTACTTGAAAATGCTTATTATCCTGTTACTCCTACATTATGCGTTGCTTCAAAATATGTTGAGGAATATAAGAAAATAATTTCTGATATTGGTGCTATTCCAATAGAGATTTCTTATGAGGAACATGACCGGGTTGTTGCAGCAATAAGTCACCTACCACATCTTATTGCGTCAAGTCTTGTTAACCTTGTTAAACACAATGACAGCAAATTCGAATATATGAAAACTTTTGCCGCCGGTGGATTTAAAGATATAACGAGAATTGCTTCTTCTTCCCCTGAAATGTGGGAACAGATTTGTATGACTAACAACCGGAATATAAGCAATATTCTTGGATTGTATATTGACGACTTGAAAAAAGTTCAAAATGAACTTGATAGTAAGGATGGACATGCCATTAATGAAATGATTGCTGAAAGCCGTGATTACAGAGACAACCTTGACGATTCTACTAACAGTATTATTCAGAAAAGTTACAGTATTTTCTGCGATATTATTGATGAGTCCGGTGCAATTGCTACTATTGCCACTATTCTTGCCACTAACGGAGTCAGCATTAAGAATATTGGAATTATTCACAATCGTGAACATGAAGAAGGGGTTCTTAAAATTTCATTTTATGATGAAGCTTCTGCTAAGAAAGCAACGGAACAACTAAACCGTCACCGCTATAAAGTTTTTAACAGAAAATAAATAATTCCTATAAACACATAACTTTCACGGGATAGATAAAAACACTGTTATTTTAAACATGTTGCATTTCTACCTTTGCTGCGCCGCATATTAACAATTGCTCCCGCAAACTCAGCCACTTCGTGGCTTCAAACAATGCTCCGCAATTGTAGCTATGCTCGCAAAGCTAACGAAATGCTTCCAATAGTTTTAAATAACAGTGTTTTTATCTATCCCGTGATATTTTGTTTTTGTTATGAATTATATTTTGTGTTCGTTAATATTTTTTTGTTTTATCACGAATTTTATTTTGTATTTATCACGAGTTTTATTTTTTATTAATATATGCTGTCTAATACGTTGAAGTAGTTTTCGAATGTTTTTTTGCAGCATGTGGGATTTTTGATTTCTACTCCATCTACCAAAAGACCTGCCAGAGCGAAGCTCATTGCCACGCGATGGTCTTCGTATGTTTCTATTTGGGCTTTGTGTATGGTGGATGGGGTTATAAGGACGTCTGTGGAGTTGTTTTCTTCTATTATTTCTGCTTTACATCCCAGTCTTGTTATTTCTTTTATGATTACTGCAACTCTGTCTGATTCCTGTGCTCTTATGTGTCCTATGTTTCGTATGCGTGTTGGTGTTGTGGCAAACATTGCAACAACAGCCATAGTAAGAGCCTGATCAGAAAAGTCTGACATATCTATGTCTAATCCACAGTAATTAATAATACCAGTAGCATCTACTTCTAATGCATCATTTGCATCCTTTAATCTGCAACCCAGTTTTTCTAAAACATAGAGAAATTTCAAATCTCCCTGCATGGAATTTAAATGTATCCCCTGCACTTTTGCTTTAACTCCCAGCATTAAAGCTGCGGCGTAAAAGTAGCATGCAGCCGACATGTCAGGCTCAATATAATATTCATCTAAAGAAAAGTTTTGTTTCTCGATAGAAATTATGTTAGTTTTATTAGTATTTTTTGTATGATGGATTCCAAACTGTTCCAACATCTTGAGAGTAATATTTATGTATGCTCCATTTACCCTTGTACCTGTCAATTCTACATTCAAACCGCAAATTGCCCCTGCCAGCATCAAAGCACTTGCAAACTGGCTGCTTTTTGTTGTATCAATTGAGACAAAAGTTTCTTTTATACCTTTTGAGTGAATTTCAAAAGGGAAATGGCCTTCCTGTTCTAAATACACTATTTCCACACCCTGCTCCTTTAATGTATCAAGAAGTTGTTTCATTGGACGTTTCTTCATTTGCTCTGAAGAGTTTAAAACATAATTTCCACCACATACTGCCAACAATACTGTCATAAATCTTGCAGCGGTTCCTGCACTTCTTATGTTGATTTCAGCATCAGTGTTAGGTATGGTTCCCCCTTCACCTTTAATAATTACTTCTTCACGTTCTTCATCTATAGTCATTTCAAATCCAAGTTTTTCAAGACAGTCAAGAAAAGCCCTTGAATCATCACTAAATAAAACACCACTTAATTTACAGGTTGAATCAGATATTGCTGCAAGCATTAATGCCCTGTTGGTAATGCTTTTTGATCCCGGCACCTTTACATTTATATTCTTTTTTTCTCTTACTTTTTTTACTTTATAAATAGTCATGATTATTTGATAAACATTGCATCTCCAAAACTGAAAAATCTGTATTTTTCATCTACGGCAGTTTTGTATGCATTTAGTATGTTTTTCCTTCCTGCTAAAGCTGAAACAAGCATTAACAATGTAGATTCAGGTAAATGGAAGTTAGTTATAAGACAGTCAATTGCCTTAAATTTATATCCCGGATAAATAAATATCTGTGTCCAGCCACTTCCCGGATGAACCACTCCATTTTCATCTGTAACTGTTTCAAGAGTTCTCGTACTTGTAGTTCCTACGGAAATAATTCTTCCACCATTTTTTCTACAGTTATTAATCATCTCTGCATCTTTTTCATCTACCATATAAAATTCAGAATGCATATGGTGTTCCAAAATATTTTCAACCTTTACGGGTCTGAAAGTTCCAAGTCCCACATGAAGTGTTACATGGGCAATTTTAACACCTTTCTCTTTTATCTTTTCAAGAAGTTCTTTTGTAAAATGAAGTCCTGCGGTAGGTGCTGCAGCTGATCCTTCATACTTTGCATAAACTGTCTGATATCTGTTTTTATCTTCGAGTTTGTGAGTTATATACGGTGGCAGTGGCATTTCTCCCAACCTGTCTAAAACTTCTTCAAAAATTCCTTTATATTTAAACTTAATAAGTCTGTTTCCCTCTTCTACAACATCGATTACTTCCCCCATTAACAACCCGTCACCAAAACTGATAACTGTTCCCGGTTTGCACTTCTTTCCGGGTTTTACAAGGGTTTCCCAAACGTCATTCTCACGTCTTTTAAGAAGCAATACTTCTATTTTTGCATCTGTTCCAACCTTACTTCCGTATAGTCTTGCCGGGATTACCTTTGTATCATTGATTACAAGACAATCACCTTCATTTAAGTAATCAAGTATATCTTTAAATATATGGTGATCCACCTGACCTGTTTTCTTATCAAGCACCATAAGTCTTGAACTGCTTCTGTCCTCTAAAGGATCCTGAGCAATTAACTCCTGTGGCAGATCATAATAGTAATCATGTAAGCTCATTGTTTTTTCTTCATTCATATTTATCACTCTTTCATTTATTATAATTCATCGCTGTCTAATAATATCGTAAATGGACCATCATTTTCAAGTCTTACTTTCATATCTGCACCAAATTCTCCTGTTTCCACTACAGAAACCTGTTTCCTACATTCCGAAATAATGTATTCATAAAGTTCTTTTGCCATATCCGGTGCTCCTGCATTAACAAAAGAAGGTCTGTTTCCTTTTTTGCAATTTGCATATAAAGTAAACTGCGAAACCAGTAATAGTCCGCCCCTTCCATCTGCTAAGGACAAATTTGTTTTACCATTTTCATCTTCAAAAATCCGCATGCCAATCAGTTTCTTTATCATTTTGTCCGCAATTTCCTTTGTATCATCATTTGATACACCAATCAGCACTAAAAATCCCTTTTCAATCTGTCCAACAGTATTTCCTTCTATTGAAACACTTGCCTCATTTACTCTCTGAATTACAAATCTCATTTTTCTCTCCAATTCCGTATTTTTATAATATAGTTAATTAATTATTGTCCATGTTCTAATAATAGAATATTACCAGCTGGATTCTATCCCTAAGAGACGGTCTTTCCAATATGGAACTAATGTAATTTCTAACGGTTCCGTCACTTAAGCAAAGATTTTCTGCTATTTCTTTATTACTAAGTCCTTTTGCAACATTGGATATTATTTCTTTCTCATAATTTGCAGCCAACCTTCCGGTGTATATTAATTCATTCTATATATGACAAATGTAATATACTATTTCTTACATTGCTCACTTACAACTTTGCAACGTCTATATTATACTATAATTAAGTTAAAAAAAGTAGGGATTTTACTATCTGCTTTTATTAAAAAATTTGCATTTAGGAGGTATGCTATGAATCAACCAATTATCAAAGTAGAAAACCTTGTAAAACGCTATAAGGAACCGGTTGCTCTTGACCATCTTAATCTTTAAATAAATGAAGGTGCTACTATTATCTACACTTCCCATTACATGGAAGAAGTCGAGCAAATATGTACCCGCATTGCAATTATGGACAAAGGTAAAGTCATTGCCCTTGAGTTTTTGTATAGTGGTGGCAAACACAATCTGTTAAAGTTTCTTGGAAAAAGTGTTCTTCTTATGTCACGTTTTCTACCTGCATGATGGTATATTAAAATCAACAACATGATTTCCGGCTTTTCAGGCGATACTATGTCCTACTCAAACTACTGGACCTACATTGGCATTGAATTTATCTTCTTCCTTGCAATTTTCAATGTATACCTTGTAGCCCCCAAACAGCGTAAGAATCTCACAACATAGAAATATTCATCGGTAATATAAAGGGATTTTGTAAAAGGGAAAGATTATATACTGCCCTCGGATATTATTGAAGAACTTAGTAACATTTACAATAGAAAAAGAAGTTAATAATAAAAGAAAAAAAATTGATTACGGAATCATCTTTTTAGATGTACTGAACCAGGAAAACATAAAGTTTTCCCGGTGAATTACATCGGTTCTTTTAATTATTATCTTCTTTTTCTATTAATAAATGTCTAAGTTATGAACCGGATATCTGAGGGCAGTATATAATCTTTCCATTTATCACAAGCCCTTATATCCTTGATGAATATTCTCAGATTGTGAGATTTTAACCTCGTAACTGGATTCCAAGTTCTTCAAGACCATTGAGAATTTTCTTCATTGCCCCTGAAACGTCACTTTCTTCAAGAGTTCTGTCTTTTGCTCTAAATACAATGTTATAAGCAACAGACTTAAATCCTTTTTCAATCTGGTCTCCTTCATAAATATCAAAGAGGTTATAATCTTCAAGTATGTTACCACCACGCTGTTTAATAACATCTTCAATCTGTCCAACCATGATTTCTTTTGGAACTACCATTGAAATATCACGTGATACAGCAGGGAATTTTGCAATTCCTTCATATTTCTTGTCAAAGTTAGCCATTTCGTAAATATATGGCATATCAATAACAGCAACGTATGCTCTTGTTTTCATTTCATAGTTTTCACATACTAACGGATGAACCTCTCCTAAATATCCGATAACTTTATCATCACAAATAACATTTGCCTGTCTGCCCGGATGTAAAAATGTTTTACCTGCCTTTGGATCATACGTAATGTTTTTGTTAATTCCAACCTGTCCTAAGAATTCTTCCACAACTCCCTTCATTGTAAAGAAATCTCCATCTCCGTAGAATCCAAGTGTAAACTGCATTCTTTCATCAGGAAGATCCGTTACAGGAAGTGACTTTGGAAGGTAAATATTACCCATTTCAAATAATCTTACATCCTTATTTCTTCTGTTATAATTTGTTGCAAGGCTTGTAAGCATTCCGTTAAGAGATGTAGTTCTCATTACGCTGAAATCTTCTCCTAATGGGTTTGAAATAGTAACTGTCTTTCTAAGTTCGCTATCCTTAGGAAGCAATAACTTATCAAATACTTTAGGACTTTCAAAAGAATATGTCATGCCCTGTGAAAATCCACAGTAAAGTGCCACACTTCTTGCAATTTCGTCAATTCTTAATTTATATGATAATTTTCCGGAAGTTGCCTCACCACTAGGAAGTGCTGTAGGTATCCTATCGTACCCATAGAATCTTGCGATTTCTTCTGCAATATCACACATTCCAATTAAATCCTGTCTAAAAGTAGGAATAGTAATAATCTTTGTTGCAGGATCATATTTAAGTTCTAAGGCAGGGAAGTAATTAACCATTTCTTCCTCTGTAAGATTAAATCCAATAAGGTTGTTAACGTATTCAGGATCAAACTTAATAGTTCTCTCTTCCTTTTTAGTTGGATATACGTCAACCATTCCTTCTACAACTTCACCTGCTCCTAATTCTTCAATTAACTGACATGCTCTGTTAATTGCTGCCTCAGCATTATTAGGATCAAGCCCTTTTTCAAATTTTCCTGAAGCATCTGTTCTAAGACCTACTCTTTTTGATGAAAGACGGATATTTGTTCCATCAAAGCATGCTGCTTCAAACAGCATATCATGAACATCATCAGTAATCATGGAGTTTTCACCCCCCATAATTCCTGCAAGTCCAACAGGCTTCTCTCCATCACAAATCATAAGCATTCCGCTATCTAAATCTCGTTCCTGTCCGTCTAATGTTACGAACTTCTCTCCATCTTTTGCACGTCTTACAACAATCTTATTGTCTGCAATAGTATCAAGGTCATATGCATGCATTGGTTGACCGAATTCTTCCATTACATAGTTAGTAATATCTACAAGGTTATTTATTGGTCTTATTCCACATGCGCTAAGTCTTCTCTGCATCCATTCAGGTGACGGAGCAATTTTTACATTCTTTACAACCTTTGCACAATATCTTGGACATAAGTCTGCATCTTTTACTTCTACTGAAATGTAGTCATTTACATCTCCTGTAGTTCCAACCGCCTTAACTTCCGGCTGAACAAAAGGCTTTCTAAATGTTGCTGCAACTTCTCTTGCAATTCCAAGAACACTGTAACAGTCTACTCTGTTTGATGTGATTTCATATTCAAAAACCGTGTCATGAAGTCCTAATACTTCAACAGCATCAGCTCCGACTTCAACACTGTCATCAAAAATATAAATTCCGTTTTCCGGTGCTTCCGGATAAAAATCTCTTGTTGAGCCAAGTTCTTCTATAGAGCACATCATACCGTTAGAAGGTACTCCTCTGAGTTTACCTTTTTTAATTTTAATTCCACCCGGTGTTTTAGAACCATCATGTCCTCCTGCTACTCTTCCGCCATCCAATACAACGGGCACCTTCTGTCCTTCTTCTACATTAGAAGCTCCTGTTACAATCTGTATTGTTTCAGTTCCTATGTTAACCTGACAAACTACTAACTTATCAGCGTCAGGGTGTTTTTCTATTTTTTCTATCTGTCCAACAACGATTTTGTCAAGGTCAGCATCAAGTCTTTCAAATCCTTCACACTTTGTTCCCGATAACGTCATTGCATCCATATATTCCTGATCAGTGCATTCAAGTTCAGGTACATATGCTTTTATCCACGATAATGGTGTATTCATTTCTATTCTCCTTCCTAATTAGAATTGATTTAAGAAACGGTCATCGTTCTCATACAACAGTCTCATATCATCTATTTCATATTTTAAAAGTGCAATTCTTTCAAGACCTACACCAAATGCAAATCCCTGATATTCATTTGGATCAATTCCACCCATTTCAAGTACGTGTGGATGAACCATACCACATCCAAGGATTTCAATCCAGCCTTCTCCTTTACAGAATCTACAACCTTTGCCGCCACACTTAAAGCATGTAACGTCAACTTCTGCACTAGGCTCTGTAAATGGGAAATGATGTGGTCTGAATTTAATCTTTGTATCTTCACCAAATAATTCTTTTGCAAACTGTTCCAAAGTTCCCTTTAAATCAGCCATAGTAATGTTTTTATCAATTACAAGACCTTCAATCTGATGGAAAGATGGTGAATGTGTTGCATCAACCTGATCTGATCTGAATACTCTTCCCGGAGACACAATTCTAATAGGTGGCTTGCTCTTCTCCATAACTCTTGCCTGTACTGAAGATGTCTGAGTTCTAAGGACAATATTCTTGTTAATGTAAAATGTATCCTGTTCGTCCTTTGCCGGATGATTTGCCGGAATATTTAAAGCCTCAAAGTTATAGTAGTCAAATTCTACCTCAGGACCTTCAACAACCTCATACCCCATGCCGACAAAAATACGCTCTAATTCCTCAAGGGCTAATGTATTAGGATGCTTATGTCCTACCTTATTTTTCTTTGCCGGAAGTGTAACATCAATAACTTCTGCCTTTAACTTAGCTTCTCTTGCTTTAGCCTCTAGTTCTTTCTTTACTTCTTCCATTTTCTCTTCAATGGCTTTTCTTGTGTCATTTACTAACTGTCCAACTTTCGGTCTGTCTTCCGGTGCCACATTTTTCATTCCTTTAAGCACCTCTGTAAGCTGACCTTTTTTGCCGAGGATTTCTACTCTTACGTCATTAAGAACGCCCATATCTTCAGCATTTTTAATTTTCGCAATTGCTTCTTCTCTAATTGCCTGCAATCTCTCTTTCATTGTACTTTTCCTTTCATATAAATTAAAAAAGCCCCTGCACTTGTATAGTGCAGGGACGAAATATCTTTTTTCGCGGTACCACCCTTATTCTCACAAATATGTGAACTCTCAATCTGCTTAACGCGCATCTTACGTCACCAGCTACTGCTATTTCACAAGTGAAGCTCCTGTGGGAATTTCAATAATTAACGTTACCTGAAAAATCTTTCAGCCGATGGATTTTTCTCTCTACAGGAATACTAATTATCTACTGTACACATTCATTGCTTTTGTCAACGAAATTATTCTAACATACTTATTTTTTAGTGTCAACACACGTATTTATAACTACCATATTCTCATTGTCTGTTATAAAAAAAAATGTTATAATCACGTCATATATTCTGTATTAATTCTACATAATATACAATATAGTCAAACGGAGAAAACAGATGAAACAGCGAATAATAAAACCGATATTAAAAATATATGACTTTTGTGCTATTATGACTAAAGACAGAGTTGGTATATACACAGCTCAGGCCTCTTTCTTTATTATTTTATCTATTTTCCCTTTTTTATTACTGTTTTTGAACGTATTAGGTATGACAAGCATTGATCCCAAAATCATCACTAATGGAATTAACACATATGTTCCTGACGTTATCAGACCACTTCTCCTACAGATTATACAGGAATTATATACTCATGTGTCAGGAACCATTATATCTATCGTTGCCATAGTTGCCATATGGTCTTCCTCTAAGGGAGTCCTTTCTGTAATGTTTGGATTATATGAAATCAATAAAATTCACAGGAACCGCAACTATTTTATTTCAAGATTTATCTCTATGATTTATACTGTATTATTTTTATTAGCCATTATAATTACAATGGTATTACTTGTATTTGGTAATAAGATAGTTGATTTTCTTATTTCAAAATTACCTGCTTTAAAAAATATTACTATATTTACTCTTATATCCAGATACCTTTTATCTTTTGTTATACTTTCGCTTTTCTTCCTTGTCCTGTACAGGGTAGCAAACCGAAAGCTTACGACTTTCAAAAAATGCCTTCCCGGTGCTCTTTTTAGTGCGTTAGGATGGATGATTTTCTCCTATGTGTTTTCTGTTTATATAGACAATTTTTCTAATATGTCATATATGTATGGAAGCCTTACTGCATTTATAATTATGATGCTTTGGTTCTATTTCTGTATATATATTTTGTTTATTGGAGCTGAAATAAATAAAAAACTCCATCCTGAAACAGAGGCTATGTTTATGGGCGATTAAACCTAATTATTTTCTTTAATTTCAATATTAGAGTAAAATGTTTTAAGTATTTCCTTATAGCCTTTGCCCTGTTTTGCCATTTCTATGGCTGCATTCTGGCTCATTCCGCTTCCGTGCCCAAAGCCTCCACCATAAATTTTAAATTTACCATTATATTCTTCAATATATATGAATGCACTTGGTAGCATCATACTTCCTTTTCTCACTGTTTTATCATTTAATTTAATTTCTGCATAAGGTGAGCACAAAGCCTTTCTTATGTCATTTTGTTTTTTTATTATAATCTGCTTTTTTGTTCCATATATGGTAATTTGTGATGCAATTCCACCACTTCCTCTTGAATTTATTTCTATTCCTTTTATTTCCCCTGCTGAAGCCCCTGTTGCCCTGTATACGCTGTTTTTTAACTGTTCTTTTGTAACTTCTACATTCCATCTGTAATAAGGATCTTTTTTTTCAATTCCATTGACATTTGTTTTAATAAATTTATCAAAATCACTCTTTACATTAATTTTATTTTTGTCTGTCAGGTCACATGATTTCAAATAATATTTTTTATCTTTTCCCCATATTCTGTAATCAGTTGTATAGCCACATGAGGTAGAAAAATAATAGGCCTTAATTAATTTGTTTTTATAAAACATTACAAGTCCTGTTGTCTCTTTGGCTGCTTTAATACAATTATCATTAGGCTTTTGTCTGTTATAAACCTGAAAATCCGTACTGTCATCAGCTGTTGCATTATATTTCCTATACTCCTTTGGGTTCGAATTTAGTATAAATGTTCTTGCACATACAGCCTGAGTTTTTAGAGCCTCTATCGGAGCATTTACGCCTATTTCACTGGAAATCACAGCTGCTATGTAGTCTTTCATTGAAACATCATTTACTATTACAAGACCGTTATTTTCCCTGTAAATATAGAACATTCCCTTATATTTTGGAGAACCGTTTTCTTCATTGTGTCCCAGCCATTTCAAGCCATTAGCTGCTTCAACCTTTACAATATTGTTTCTATCAAACAAACTGCTATTTAATGATATTGTAATTTTCTTTTTCTCACCTTTATTGCAGAATTTTTTTCCATAATATATATTAAGTTTTTTCCCCTGAATGCAAATCTTATTATGATATATGGAAGAACCACTATTGTCTTTTAAAACAATTCTTACATTATTTTCTTTAATATTGTTCTTTTTTTCTGTTACAGATTTCTTACTTACTGTTGACGCCTTTTTAGTATCAATTCTTCTTATTTTTACCAAAACATCCTGGCATTCAATATTTAATACAAAAGACGTTATAACAAAAACACTCAGTATAAAAATAAATATTTTTTTCATATATGCTCCTAAGTTTTTCATATTCTATTTCCTTGTATAAAAGAAACGCAGTATATAACAATATACTACGTTTCTTATTATAATCTTATGTAGCCCGAAATGTTGTCCTGTGTTTTGAGTCCTAGCAAAAGCCAGGTGGGCAACCGCATCTAAAGTTACTGCCTTCCACCTTATAGAGGCTTGACATCCCTTTAGAGATATAGGAATCCCTTTAATCAAACTGTAGGTTCAAAATTAACAGGAAAATCAACACTTCAGGTACCTTTATTATATGCTAATACCATATTTCTTGCAACATTTTTTGTGCACCAAATTATGCTAATTTTTGCACTAATATTTTTCTACAATATTCTTTGCGTCCTTAAAAATATGTCCCTGAGGAATTACTCCTCTTACACTGGATAACGGATATATATTGCAGTTTCTTCCTATGACTGTTCCCGGATTTAATACCGAATTACATCCAACTTCTACATAATCCGCCAACATCGCGCCAAATTTCTTAAGTCCTGTCGGAATTTCTTCATTATCATCCTTTACAATTACTAGCGTTTTATCAGATTTTACGTTAGAAGTAATTGAACCTGCTCCCATATGAGAATGTGTTCCAAGAATACTGTCGCCAACATAGTTGTAATGCGGAACCTGAACAACATTGAACAAAACAACATTTTTAAGTTCTGTAGAATTTCCTACAACACACTTCTTTCCAACTATTGCCTTACCTCTGATAAATGCTCCCGGTCTTACTTCCGTGTCTGCATCAATAATAAGGGGACCATTAAGTGTTGCTGTCTTTGCTATTGTAACTGACTTATGAATCCATATGTCTTCTGCCGGATGGTCAAACTCATCCTTTGGAAGTGATGGACCTAACTTCATAATAAAATCAGATATCTCCCCTAAAACTTCCCATGGATATTTCTTATCCTTAAAAAGTTCTGCCGCAATAGTTTCATTTAAATCATACATATCCTTTATTGTGTACATCGTATCATTCCTCCTAAGCAAGCCTATTCTACTGTTACTGATTTTGCAAGGTTTCTTGGCTTATCAACATTTAATCCTTTAAGTACTGTTGTATAATAAGCAATTAACTGTAATGGAATTACCGTAACCATTGGCATAAGAATATCTTCAAGTGCAGGAACCTCAACGATTTCATCCATTATTCCTTCACTAAATTCTGTTCCTTCTTTTGTAACTGTAATAGTAAATGCACCTCTTGATTTAACTTCCTGTATGTTACTAACCATTTTTTCAAGAAGCTTGCTTTGAGTTGCAACACTTATAACAGGCATTTCATCCGTAACAAGAGAAATCGTTCCATGCTTTAATTCTCCTGCTGCATAGCTTTCAGAATGGATATATGAAATTTCCTTTAATTTTAATGAACCTTCCATACTAAGTGTATAATCTAGTCCACGTCCAATATATAAAAGACTTGTTGCAGTAATTAACTTACTTGCAATATATTGACATCTCTCAGCACATTCCATAGTCTTTTCAATTACGTCAGGAATGTCTGATAATTCCTTTGTAAGTCTCATGCACTCTTCTTTGTCAATTGTTCCTTTTGCATAAGCCATTTCAAATGCAAGTAGATACATTGTTGCCATCTGAACTGAGAAGGCTTTTGTTGATGCAACTGATATTTCAGGACCTGCATGAGTGTAAAGAACCATATCTGCCTCTCTTGCAATTGATGATCCTTTAACATTAACAATTGCCAATACCTTTGCACCTTTTTCATGGGCAAGATGTAAAGCAGCCTTTGTATCTGCTGTCTCACCGGATTGTGAAATTACAATAACTAAATCTTCCGGAGTTACAATAGGATCTCTGTATCTAAACTCGGAAGCAATATCAACTGTAACCTCTGTTCTAGCTAATTTTTCAATTACATATTTTCCTACCATACCGGCATGCATTGCAGTACCACAGGCAACAATGAATATCTTTCTATAATTCTTAAGATCTTCTTCAGTCATGCCACATTCTGAAAGATTTGGCATTCCGTCAACTATTCTTGGTGTTATTGTTGTCTTTACAGCTGTTGGCTGTTCATGAATTTCCTTAAGCATGAAATGTTCATATCCACCTTTTTCAGCTGCATTCATATCCAGATTTGATACCTGAACTTCTTTTGTAATTTCCTGTTTGTGCATATTACAGAATTCAACTCTGTCCGCTCTTATGGTTGCAATCTCATTTTGTTCAAGCAGATAATATTTTCTTGTATACTTAAGAATTGCAGGTACATCTGAAGCAATAAAGTTTTCTTCATCTCCGACACCAATAATAAGAGGGCTGTCTTTTCTTACTGCAAATATTCTATCAGGAAAATCTTTAAATAAAATTCCTAATGCATAAGCTCCTCTTATATCATTTAATGTCTTGATAATGGCATCAATAGGGTCACCATCATAATAATAATCAAGTAATTTTGCTACAGTTTCTGTATCTGTCTCACTAATGAAAGTATATCCTTTGCCTGTAAGGAATTTCTTAATGTCTTTATAGTTTTCGATAATTCCGTTGTGAACAATTGAAACTCTCTTACTTCCATGTGGATGAGAATTAATATCTGATGGTTCACCATGAGTTGCCCATCTTGTATGCCCTATTCCACAATGACCGTCAGGCTTATGTTCATTTTCAATCTTTTCTCTTAGGTTCTTAAGTTCACCCTTTGATTTTTCTACAGATATATTTCCATTTTCAAAAACAGCGATTCCCGCTGAATCATAACCTCTGTATTCCAGTTTTGATAAAGAGTCAAGAAGTACGTCAGTACAATCTCTTTCTCCTACATAACCAACGATTCCACACATTATTTTTTCCTCCTATAAAATTGTGATACGTAATTATAATAGCTTGTCATTTGTCCTGTATTATTTAAATTAATAACATTCCTGAATCTGCTTATTATAAATGTGTTTAATTTTTCCATATACTCCTCGGAAGTTATTCTTCCTTCAGCTACCTGAGTAAGACCTAATTCCCAACTTGCCGTGAGTTCCGGATTGAGCAGTGACTTAATTGAGCCATGCACTACTCCAAATATCATTTCACCTAGCTGTGTAGGTGTAATAACCTGTGTTTTTTTGTTTAATGCAATATATTTAATATTAGTCAGTTTCTTAATTATTTCTGCCCTTGTAGCACTGGTTCCTATTCCCGAGCCCTTAATCTGAGCTCTTAAATCTTCATCTTCTATAAGCTGACCTGCATTTTCCATAGCAAGAATAAGGGAACCTGACGTATATCGTTTAGGAGGTGTTGTCTCTCCTTCCTTTATACTGCATTCATTGACAGTGATTTTATCACCTTTCTTCTTATTATGCAATAAATTGAAGAATTCTTCATCAAGACTTTGCTCTTCATTTTCACTATCTTCATTTTCCGAATTTTCACTATCTTTTTCTTTGCTGTCAGCCTTAGTGCTTTTTTTCTTTTCTTTTGGCACACCTGCTATTTCAAAATATCCTTTTTGAACAAGAATTTTGAAATTAGATGAAAACTGTTCAGTTGTCGTGGTTTCATCTAAGTAGGTAGCCGGCATCACACCAATAAGTGTTGCTTTTTTATATATTGCAGGTGGATAAAATATACTTAAAAATCTTCTTACAATCACCATATATACTTTCTGGTTTATCGGCTTTTGTTTTCCAAGTCCACCAAGCCCCTGACCTGTTGGTATTATAGCATAATGGTCTGTGATTTTCTTGTCATCAACGTATTTTGTTTTTTCTAAGCCTTTATACATTCCATTAGCCAGTATATTTTTAGCAAATATACTGCATGGACCATATCCCTGAAGTCCTGAAATATTCTTATGTATTTCTTTTGCCACTGCAGTAGATACAACTCTGGCATCAGTTCTTGGATAAGTAACAAGCTTTGCTTCATATAACTGCTGAACTACATTTAAGGTTTCATCAGGACTTATTTTAAACATCTTTGAACAGTCATTTTGTAACTCAGCCAGATTATATAGCAGCGGTGCCTGCTTCTTTTCATCCTTCATTGTAATGGACTTTATTGTCATTTCCAATGGATAATTTCCATTTACGACAGTACCCTCTATTTGGGTAGGCCCATGCTTTTCCAGTGCTTCTATTAAAGCCTGAGCCGTTGTCTTTTCTTTAAATCCATTCTCTTTATAAAGTAATGGTGATTCAAAAAATTTAGAACCTTTTACTGCTTTCCACTCAGTATCAATATTTCTGCCCGCTATGCTGACTCCCGTAATAACTCTGTAAAATGGAGTCTTTTTAAAGTCCCTGATTTCACGTTCCCTATTGCATATCATACCAAGTACACAGGTCATAACTCTTCCAACATTAATGGATTTCCACCCATCTTTTAAATAATTCTGTATTGAATTTCCATATTTCAAAGTCAACAGTCTTGAAAAATTAATCCCCATCAAATAATCTTCTTTTGCCCTTAAATATGCGGCATCAGACAAATTATCATATTCTGATAAATCTTTAGCTTCTCTTATTCCTCTAAGGATTTCTTCTTCTGTCTGTGAATCAATCCAGACACGCTTTTCCTGCTTATCTTTTACCCCTGCTTCCTGTGCTACCAGTCTATAAATGTACTCTCCTTCACGTCCCGAGTCAGTACATACATAGATGGTTTCCACATCTTCTCTGTTAAGAATATCTTTTACAATTTTAAACTGTTTTTTTACTGAAGGTATAACTTCATATTTCCACTCTGTTGGAATAAAAGGCAAATCCCTTAAATTCCATTTTCGATATTTTTCATCATATACTTCAGGATAACTCATTGTAACCAAATGACCTACGCACCACGTAACAATTGCATTATCACTTTCCATATATCCGTCTTTTCGTGTTGTATTTAGTTTTAAGGCTTTAGCAAACTCAGCGGCGACACTAGGTTTTTCCGCTATGAATACTGCTTTTTTCATTCAATTCTCCGTTATAATTATTTGTTAATTTCGTCAAGTGTCATTGCATAAGAAGGGAGAAACACGTCAATAAATTTATCAACTTCTTCCATCTTCATATCATCCAATGATTTTTTTATTGTTTCCTCTGCTTTTATAAAATCTTTATTTCCGGTTTTTCTTTCCTCTATGCATTTAATATATGCAGACATTTTATCAGCTGCCTTTACATATTTCCAATCTGTATTGTTTTCTTCTATTAAGATATTTTTATATGAACTTCTCATTTCTTCCGGAAGCTCTGACAATAACTGATTTGCTGCTACATTTTCTACTTTTTTGTAGGCATCTCTTATTTCAGGTGCATAATATTTAATAGGTGTCGGCAGATCACCTGTTATAATTTCCGTTGTATCATGCATAACTCCAAGCATGGCTATATGCTCTGCATCTATTTTTTTTTCAAAATATGTGTTTCCTATAACTGCCAATGCATGGGCTATTATTGCTACTTCAAGACTATGTTCGGCAATATTTTCAGTCTTTGTATTTCGCATAAGTCCCCAGCGGTTAATATATTTCATTCTTGCCAGCATTCCGAAAAAATTGTTCATTTATATTCTCCTTTACTGCCCGTGACCACAACTATTGTATTATACCAAATTTTTCTCTAATAAGCCATAAAAAAGCCGTGATAAATTAAAAAGATAAACTTACCACGGCTTTATTGTTAAAATATTTTTTTTATTATAGTGTTTTATTTAATATCAAGAAATTTCTTTACAATGTCCTTCATTCCATCAACTTCAACCAAATTATTATGACGAACTTCAGCATTTCTTATTTCTTCAATTGCATTAGGTACTTTTACATTAGCAATCTTTGACAATTCATCTACTAATTCAAAATCGCTTAATGTATCATACTTTGGATCAATTGCATCCATAACACTTCTTGTAAATTTGAATGGGCTGGCTGTTGAAGCTATTACTGTTACTTTATCATCACCGGTTTCATTAATGTATTTCTTATATACACAGGCTGCTACAGCTGTATGAGTATCCATTACATAACCTGTCTTTTCGTATGTGTCCTTAATTATCTTTGCAGTTTCTTCTTCTGTTGCATAATTTCCATAGAAATCAGTAAGTTCTGCCTTCATGGCATCAGTAATTTCATATTTTCCTTCATTCTTAAGACCATTCATTAATTCTGTGTTTTTTGAAGCATCATTTCCCGCGATTTTGTATATTAATCTCTCTAAATTGCTTGAAATTAAAATATCCATAGAAGGTGATGTTGTAAGAATGAATTCTCTGTTCTTATCATATTCACCTGTCTTAAAGAAATCGAATAATACTTTGTTTTCATTTGAAGCACAAATTAATTTTGCAATTGGAAGTCCCATATTCTTAGCATAGTATGCAGCTAAAATATTTCCAAAGTTTCCTGTTGGAACATCTACATTAATAAGCTGATCCTTTGCAATCTTTCCTTCTGCGTATAATTTAGCATAAGCATAAACGTAATATGCAACCTGAGGTACAAGACGTCCAATATTAATTGAGTTTGCTGATGAGAACTGAAATCCTTTCTCATCCATTTCTTTTGCAAGTTCCTTATCACCAAAAATAGCTTTTACACCACTTTGTGCCTGATCAAAGTTTCCTTCAATAGCTACAACATATGTATTGTTACCTTTCTGGGTAACCATCTGCTTTTCCTGAATTGGGCTTACACCACCATTAGGATAGAATACAATAATTCTCGTTCCCGGTACATCTGCAAAACCTGCCATGGCAGCTTTTCCTGTATCACCTGATGTAGCTGTAAGAATTACGATTTCATTCTTTACATTATTCTTCTTTGCGGAAGTTGTAAGAAGATGTGGCAAAATTGATAATGCCATATCTTTAAAGGCAATTGTCTTTCCATGGAATAATTCCAGATAGTATGCTCCATCAACTTCAGCCAAAGGTGCAATTTCTTCTGTGTCAAACTTTGAGTCATATGCCTTGTTAATGCAGTTCTTTAACTCTTCTTCCGTAAAATCGGTAAAGTATAACTTCATTACCTCATATGCTACCTGCTGATAAGTCATTTTTGAAAGTTCTTCAATTGAAACATCAAGCTTTGGGATTTCTGTTGGAACAAAAAGCCCACCATCATCTGCCAAACCTTTTAAAATTGCTTCTGAAGCTTTCAAATATCCATCTTTGCTTCTTGTACTCTTGTAAAGTATTTCTTTCATTTTTTCTCCTATCCTACTTTTAATAATTTTTCATTACTGAATATATGTTTTATTTGTTGTTTATGTAATTAATTAATCCGCCACTACTGATAATTTTCTGCATAAATTCAGGGAATGCCTGTCCCTGATATTCTTCACCCTTTGTTTTATTGTAAATTTTTCCGCTGTCAAAATCAACCTCTACCTGGTCTCCTTCTGAAATTCCTTTTGCTGCTTCAGGGCATTCAATAATAGGAAGTCCTATGTTTATTGCATTTCTATAAAAAATTCTTGCAAAAGTCTCAGCGATTACACAACTTACTCCTGCAGCCTTAATTGCTATTGGCGCATGCTCTCTTGATGATCCACATCCGAAGTTTTTGTCGGCAACAATTATATCGCCCTTTGAAACTTTATTTACAAATTCCTTATCAATATCTTCCATACAATGTTTTGCCAGTTCTGCAGGATCAGGCACATTAAGATATCTTGCAGGAATAATAACATCTGTGTCTACATTACTTCCAAATTTAAAAACTCTACCACTTGCCTTCATATCTTACCTCCTATAATCCTAACTCTTCAGGGCCTGATATTTTTCCGGTAACTGCACTTGTAGCTGCAACAGCAGGACTTGCAAGATATACCTCTGATTCAGGGTCACCCATACGGCCTACAAAGTTTCTGTTAGTTGTGGCAATTGCTCTTTCTCCCTTTGCAAGGATACCCATATGTCCACCAAGACAAGGTCCACATGTTGGTGTGCTTACTGCACATCCGGCTTTTACAAAAATACTTGCCAGACCTTCTTCTATACACTGCAGATAAACTTTCTGAGTTGCAGGGAATATTATACATCTTACTCCCTTTTTCACTTTTCTTCCATCAAGAATCTTAGCAGCAATTCTCATATCTTCAATTCTTCCGTTTGTACATGAACCAATAACAACCTGATCAATTTTCACATCTCCCACATTGTCAATTGTTCTTGTGTTTTCCGGCAAATGAGGGAATGCAACTGTTGGCTTTAATTCACTTAAATCTATAGTATATTCCTCATCATATACAGCGTCCTCATCAGGCTCATATACTGTAAATTCTTTTGTTGAATGTTCTTTCATATATTCTTTTGTCTTATCGTCTACAATGAAAATACCATTCTTTCCGCCTGCTTCAATTGCCATGTTTGTCATTGCAAATCTGTCATCCATTGAAAGGTAAGAAACTCCTTCTCCCATGAATTCCATTGAACGGTACAATGCTCCGTCAACTCCTATCATTCCAATAATATGGAGAATAACGTCTTTTCCGCTTACCCACTTTGCAGGCTTTCCAACTAAATTAAATTTTATTGCTGAAGGTACTTTAAACCAAGCCTTACCTGTAGCCATGCCGGCTGCCATGTCAGTACTTCCAACACCTGTTGAAAAAGCACCAAGTGCGCCATATGTACATGTATGTGAATCTGCTCCAATAACTACATCTCCTGATACAACAAGACCTTTTTCCGGAAGAAGTGCATGTTCAATACCAACTCTTCCTGTCTCGAAATAATTTGTAATGTCGTTTTCCTCAGCAAAATCCTTTACACATTTATATAGTTCTGCTGACTTAATGTCCTTATTAGGTGTAAAATGATCCGGAACCAAAGCTATTTTGTCCTTACAAAATACACAGTCAACATCCATTTTCTTCATTTCTTTGATAGCAACCGGTGCAGTAACGTCATTACCTAAAACTAAGTCAAGATTAGCTTCTATTAACTGTCCTGCCACAACGCTGTCTAACCCGGCATGTTTTGCCAGAATTTTTTGAGTCATAGTCATTCCCATTGCAAAATCCTCCTATTTATATTAAAATGCATAACATTTTTCATCTATATACAATCTTTAATATTTTAGTCTAAAAAAGACCGCTAGTCAATGATGTATCTTATATAATGTAAGAACCGAACTGGTTTTCCCATGTGATTAATATTTTATCAAGAGATGTTTCTTTTTCAAGATCAATATACATCCATGCATCATCATTAAAGTTTGATGACCATCTTGTACCTTTATTTCCATCAATGGCTTTATCTGCTCCCATGGCATCTACTTCTGCACCTGATTGTACTACAGTTTTCCCAACAGCTACATTTGTTCCTGAAATTTCAGGTTCCTGTGGTTTTGTTGTTTCTTCACCTGGTTTTGTTGGATTCTGTTCAGATTTCCCTCCGAATACTTCCATTGACCATAATGAGTACCCATAACCTGTTCCGTCACTGTGCATTACATTTTTTTCAAAATTCTAATAAAAATATTTTCACTTCTTCTAACACCTATTTTATATTGTCACAAATATAAAATCATTATCTTCTTGAAACTAATGTTAAAATATGTTATAAATTTCTATGGTGTGGAGACGTACCGAAGTGGCCGTAACGGGGCTGACTCGAAATCAGTTTATCAGTTTAATCTGGTACAAGGGTTCGAATCCCTTCGTCTCCGTTTTTATTCATAAGCTAACCATTATTTCAATGTTTAGCACCGGTCCCATTGCTTTTGTCATTGGGACTTTTATTTTTTTACTGAGTACATACTCTTATGTTTTAATATAATAGCTATAAAATCTGTAATGGGAGTTTTCTTATGAGATATAATTCATTAAATAATTACCTGAAAAACAAATTCGGTTGCAAGGTTTATAAGCTTTCTCTTTCATCAGGATTGTCCTGTCCTAACAGAGATGGTTTATTGAGTACCAAGGGCTGTACTTTCTGCAGTAACGGCGGATCAGGAGAATTTGCCACAGAGCATAATCTTGGCATTACGGAACAGATAGAGAAAGCCAAAAAACTTGTTTCCAAAAAAATTACAGATGGAAAATACATTGCTTATTTTCAGTCATTTTCCAACACTTACGGAAATATAGATTATTTAAGAAAAATTTTTACTGAAGCAATTAACCATCCCGATATTGTTGCCCTGTCAATAGGTACAAGGCCGGATTGTCTTCCAAAAGAGGTAATTACGCTTTTGTCTGAGCTTAATACCATCAAGCCCGTATGGGTTGAATTAGGTCTTCAGACAAGTAATGAAAATACTGCAAAACATATTAACCGTGGTTACTCCCTTGATGTTTTTGAAAAAGCTGTTTTAGATCTTAATTCAATTAATGTTGATGTTATTGTCCACTTAATAATCGGACTTCCAAATGAAACGAAAAATGACATTATAAACAGCGTAAAATATGTCTGCTCCCAAAATATTGCCGGCATTAAATTACAGCTTCTTCATGTACTAAAAAATACCCCTTTGGAAAAGGAGTATCTTTCAGATTCATTCCATATTTTGTCTCTTGAAGAATATACTGATATTCTGGCAAAATGTATCACTTATATTCCTAAAAATATTGTTATACACAGAATAACCGGCGATGGTCCAAAATTGCTTCTTGTTGCCCCACTTTGGAGTGCCAATAAAAAGAAAGTATTAAACTACATCAACCGCCGTTTTAACGAACTGGACATTCATCAGGGTGAAGAAAATATCAGTTTTATTGATTAACATCTGATATTGTTGTTTCTTCACTTACAACCGTAACCGTTTCAGGTATTAAATCAGTTACGGTTTCTGAAATATTTTCAGTTTCCGATTTTTCTTCTTCATTAGTTTCTGTTTCATCAGAGATGATTTCCGAAGTATTTGTTTCACTTTCGGGTTTATCCTGAAGATCATCGTCAATTATCCAGTCTTCATTTACATCTTTCTTTATTTCTTCTACCTTTTTAACTAATGTATCAATACTTTTTTTACACATTTTTTTTACGTTTGTGTTTTCTTTCTGAGCAAGCTTTATGCAAAGAGAAGCCTTTCCAACAGACACATCATTTTTCTTTGCAACTTTTTTTGCATCACCATTAATCTTACAATTTTGAAACACGGTTTTGCATTTTATTTTTTTATCTGCCAAAACCTTTGTTGTCTCAATTTTTATCTCTTTTAATTTTTCTTTAGATACATCTTCCTTTTCATTTGTTAAGGAAACAAGCATTGCACTGTTCTTTTTCTTTAAATAACCGTTTTTCTTAAAGTTCTTTATAACTACCTTCATGGCATCATTATAGTCATAGTCCTTCTTTATTTCCCCATTTATCTCTCTTATCATGCTTTTAGCATCTTTGTTATCTGCCAAAACTCTGTCAACCTTACCGTCTTTATTCACCTGGATTTCAACGCTTGGATTAACATCCACAATAATGCTAAATGCCATCTTTGTATTATTATTTTGAACATTAAATAAAGGTTTCATAAGAATTACTGCCATAACAAGACAGGCTGCTACTGCCAGCATTGCCGGAACAATAAAATATTGCTTAATATTCTTTTTTTCTTTAAACAAAGGTTTATTTCTACCAAATAACTCTTTCTCATTCTTTACCGGTTCAATTGGTTTGCTTAAAATCTTTTCAAGCATGTCAGGAGCCATTTCTTCAAGTTCCTGATTTAGTTTTTCTCTAATATCTTTTTCCTGCATAATGACCTCCTACTCTATTATTGATTTCATTTTCTTTAATGACCGATTATATTTCGACAGCACCGTTGATAAAGTCAGTCCTGTCAGTTCTGCAATTTCCCTATGTTTCAAACCGTTTATCATATGCAACACGACTATTGTTATCTCTTCTTCCCCAAGAATTCCAAAGGCTGTTTCCAAAAGCATTTTGTTTTCCACCTTTTTAGTATCATCACGGCTTTCCTCCATTCCTTCGGAAATATAGTTTTCCACCTCTCCAAAATCAACACTTCTGTTTTTTCCATATTTTCTCACAAAATCCAGATACTGATTTTTCGCAATGGCGCACATCCAGGTCATTGGGGTTCCCTGTTTCTTATATAACTGACTTCCATTTCTTATTTTTATATATGTATCCTGTAATAAATCTTCCGCGTCTTCTTTATTTTTAGTCAGAGATAATAAAAAACCATACAACTGTTTATAACTGGCATAGTATAATTTTGTAAATGCATTATCATCACCGGTTGCAATTGCCTCAAACCAGTTTTCATCAATCTGACTGTTTGCACTTGTCTTCTTTAATTCCTGTTTTTTCATCAGATTACCTACTTTATTAATTTTTTCTCCTACAATACTACATTTTAAATAGTATTTAGTCAAATTTCTGTTTGCTGCAAGCCCACCATACATTGTTTTTATTCCCTTTCTCTGTTTGTATACTTATTAAACGTATGCCCTCTCTTTTTTATTGCACATATTTTTATTTATTGACATGTAAATGTTTTATGTTTATAATCATTTAAAACCATTGTTATGGAGTGGATTTTTTTAAGACTATGTTTTATTTTCGCCACACAGCTTTTGTAGTTGTGTGGTTTTATTTTGCTGATTTTTAAATAAGAAATGGAGAAAATACTAATGAATCAAAATTTTATGAAAGAAAAGCCCATACTACCACTTGTTTTGTCTATGGCTCTTCCCATGACAATTTCTATGCTGGTTAATTCTTTATACAATATTGTTGACAGTTATTTTGTTGCTCAAATCAGTGAAAATGCCATGACAGCATTATCTCTGGTTTATCCCATCCAGAATATAGTTACTGCCGTCACTGTAGGATTTGGTATTGGCATTAACGCTTTGGTAGCATTTTATCTTGGTGCAGGACAGGGACATTTAGCTAATCGTGCCACTTCTCTTGGTATGCTTTGCAATATTGTACACGGTATTTTACTTACAATATTCTGTATTGGAATTATGCCTATGTATTTAAATATTTTTACGGATAATATCGATATAGTTTCCCAGGGAATACTTTACTCTCAGATTGTTTTTTCCTTTTCACTTCCTGTATCCATTTCCATTAGTTTTGAAAAGATTTTTCAGGCAGTTGGACGTATGAAGGTTTCCATGATTTGTATGATTATTGGTTGTGTTACAAATATTATTTTGGATCCTTTGTTTATCTTCGGTGTGGGATTCTTTCCTAAACTTGGAATAAAAGGTGCTGCCATAGCCACAGTTATAGGCCAGATTGCAACACTTTTAGGATATATAATTATTTATATTGTAAAGCCTATTCCTGTAAAAATTAAAGTAAAAGATATGATAATTGATGCCCACATATTAAAGAAATTATATGCCGTTGGATTTCCTGCCACTCTGAATATGGCATTACCATCTCTTCAGGTATCAGTGTTAAACAGCATACTTTCAGCTTACTCCGCCGGTTATGTATTGGTTCTTGGCGCATATTACAAATTACAGACATTCCTTTATCTCACAGCCAACGGCGTGGTTCAGGGAATGAGACCTCTTATTTCTTTTAATTATGGTGCCGGAGAAAAGCTTCGTGTAAGCAAAATTTTTAAAACTGCCCTTAGCATAATTATTATTGTTATGACTATGGGAACTTTACTTTGCATGATAATCCCTGAACATTTAATAGGTCTGTTTTCAAGCAATGAACTTACTGTTTCTATTGGTTGCAGTGCCCTTCGATTTATTAGTATTGGTTTTATTGTTTCTTCAATCTCCATTACTGTATCCGGGGCATTGGAAGCTCTTGGAAAAGGGTTTGCTTCCCTTATAATTTCTTTTTCAAGATATATTGCAGTAATGCTAAGTATTTCTTATATTCTTAATGCTATTCTGGGTGCCTCCGGTGTATGGAACAGTTTCTGGATTACGGAATTTATTGTGGCAGTTTTTTCTTATTGTATGTACAAAAAAATTCAGTAGCTGCATGCTACTGAATTTTTTAATTATTATTTATCTGTCATTTTCCTCTTCAGTTGGTATGTCAATGCATTCAGGATTTTTCACTGTTCCCTTGGCCCATGCACTTCCAACATCACATCTTCCATGGTGATGAATTTCCTTAACCTCTCCATCAGCAACATTATCAGATGCTACAACATTTATCCTGCTTGTTCCTGACTGGACCTTTCCGTCTAACATCTTAATGAGATTTTCTATATCTTTTTCGCTTGCCATAATTTTTCCTCCGTTATTTTACTTTCTTTGTTGTACTCCAGCTTCCATAATATCTCACATTTTTTTGTTCTACAAAAGCTCTTGCCTTAATATAATATTTTTTGCTTTTTTTCAATTTTTTTATTGAGCAATTTATTTTAGTTGTATTTATAGCCTTGGTCTTTTTCTTTGTGAACCTGCTGTTAGTGCTAACCATAACTGTATATCCGGTTACATTTTTAACAGCTTTCAGCTTTATTTTTGCTGTTCGCTTTTTTATTTTCACTTTTGTAATTTTTGTGGTACCGACAGATACTTTTGTAGCCTTAGCCTTCTTGGTTTCATCAACTTTTTTTGTGATGTTTTCCGTAGCTGCATCCGTAAAAATATCAACACCATAGCAGTCACCTTTTCCCTGTCCACCGGTTTTCTGTGCGCCCACTCCTTGTGGTTTTGCAACAACCAGAAGCATAAACATTAACACCGTGCATAAAAAAACGCTAATTCTCTTCCCCATAGTCTTTCCTTTCATTTTCAATCTTAAATATGATAGTCCTAATATATATCTTTTTATCTCTCTTGGCAAGAAGACAAAGTTATTTTTTTATATGCTTTTTTATTTTTGTAGACTCAAAATAATTCCGTGGATTACAAAGTTTTCTCATATTGCATATTTTTTTTGTATAATTTATGTGACTATATAGTTGTTCTTTCCCTCATTACACAAAACGTTCTTATATCAACTGCAAATGTGTAATTTTATTGTCATCCTCTTATATTGTTACTTTGCTTTGCACAAAATAAGTTAATTCGATTCATATTTGTGTAAATTCTATTGTCAAGTCTTCAATTTATTTATAATTTTACATCGTTCATAATAATAATTGCAAACTTTTGGCGAAGGCTTTCTTATAGAACTCAAAACAACTGTTTTGAGTTCTATAAGCACCGTACATTTTTCAAATGTACGGTGCTAAATAAAAGAGAGTTCCCATTTTCCCGTGCAAGCACGGAAATGGGAACTCTCTTTTATTTAGGCCTTCGCCTGAAAAAGTTTTTCGCTTAGTTGTTGATTAACTTTTCGTTTTCGTTATTCCAGCTGTAAAGTTTTCTGATCTGTTCTCCAACTTTTTCTGATGGATGCTCTGATGCTAACTTTCTCATAGCCTTGAAGTGAACCTGACGACCCGCAGGTGACATATCAAGTAAGAATTCTTTTGCAAATGTTCCATCCTGGATATCTGAAAGAATCTGCTTCATAGCTTTCTTTGTTTCGGCTGTTACAATCTTAGGTCCTGTTATATAATCACCGTACTCTGCTGTATTTGAGATTGAATATCTCATTCCTGCAAAACCAGACTGATAAATTAAGTCTACGATTAATTTCATTTCATGAATACATTCAAAATACGCATTTCTTGGATCATAACCTGCTTCACATAATGTTTCGAAACCAGCCTGCATTAATGCACAAACACCACCACAAAGTACTGCCTGCTCACCAAATAAGTCAGTTTCTGTTTCTGTTCTGAATGTTGTTTCAAGAACACCGGCTCTTGCTCCACCAATTCCTAAAGAATAAGCTAAAGCTAAGTCTAAAGCTTTACCTGTAGCATCCTGTTCTACAGCTACTAAACAAGGTGTACCCTTTCCAGCCTGATATTCTGAACGTACTGTATGACCCGGAGCCTTAGGTGCGATCATTGTTACATCTACATCCTTAGGTGGTTTAATACATCCAAAATGAATGTTGAAACCATGAGCAAACATTAACATATTGCCTGCTTCAAGGTTTGGTTCAATATCTTTCTTGTACATATCTGCCTGAAGTTCATCATTAATAAGAATCATAATGATATCCGCCTTCTTTGCTGCTTCTGCAGCTGTATATACTTTAAATCCCTGCTTTTCAGCTTTAGGCCATGACTTACTTCCTTCATATAAGCCAATAATGACATCGCATCCTGATTCCTTTAAGTTTAATGCATGTGCATGTCCCTGACTACCATATCCAATGATAGCAATAGTCTTACCATCCAATAATGAAAGATTACAATCTTCCTGATAATAAATTTTTGCTTCTGACATATCATTCGCCTCCGTTTGTTTTTTTATATATTCATATAGCAGATATCTACTATATAAAAAACTAATTATTTAACTCCTCTTGCCAAACCCGTAATACCTGTTCTTACAAGTTCAAGAATCTCGTAGTCTTCCAATAAACTTAAAAATGCTGATAATTTGGACTGACTCCCCGTAATTTCTATCATGACGCTGTTTTTAGCCACATCGACGATGTTCGCTCTAAAAATCTCTGTCATAGCCATAACCTGCTGTCTCTGTACAGGATCTGTCTTGATTTTAACTAAAATAAGTTCTCTTGTAACAGAATTAGACGGTTCAAGTACATCCACTCTCTTAACGTCCTCTAATTTTGTAATCTGTTTTACAATCTGTTCTAAGATTGCATCATCACCTGTTACAACAATAGTCATTCTTGAATATTTAGGGTTTTCTGTTTCTCCAACAGTTAAACTGTCAATATTATAACCCCTTCTGCTGAATAAACCGGCAATTCGGTTCAATACACCTGATGTGTTATCTACTAAAACTGATAAAACTTTTTTGTTCATATGTATATCCTCTTTTCACAATCTCTAGTATTTTATATTATCACATATGCCATTTTTGTCAATGAACATATTTATTGTAAAAATCCATTTTTTGCACTTATCTGACAAGCTCTATTATGTAATATAGATTAAAATAAATCAAGTCTTTTATATTGTTTATCAATTTATTATGTATCTATTACAAATAATTCTGAAGTACATCTCCTTAAAATTAATATATATTTTTTCTTAATTGGGATATGGATTTGTATTGTCAAATCTTTTGGAATATGTTATTATCTTAAAGTCGTTTGACAAGCTGCTATGGCTCAGGAGGTAGAGCGTCGCCTTGGTAAGGCGGAGGCCACGGGTTCAAATCCCGTTAGCAGCTTTATTTTTTTTGCCCTAATGTTTATTTAGCAACAAAAGGTTCAGCATCTCACCTCTACAAAGTGAATATGCTGAACCTTTTATATTGTAACTAAATAAATTTCTAATTACACACCCGGTACTATTTACGAATTCCGAGTTTTTCGATTAATGCACGGTATTCTTCAACGTCATTAGCCTTGATATAGTCAAGTAATCCACGTCTCTTACCTACCATCTTAAGAAGACCTCTTCTTGAATGATGATCTTTCTTGTTAACCTTTAAATGTTCTGTTAACTCCTTAATTCTGTAAGTTAAGATTGCAACCTGTACTGCCGGTGAACCTGTATCTGTAGGTGTCTTTCCGTATTCAGCTGCTAACTGTGCCTTTGTTTCCTTTGAAATCATGTTTCAAATCCTCCTTAATATTTTTATATATCCCCATACACTTAAGCAATGGTCGGAGTATCCGCAAACTTAGTGTAGGTTAAACATACTTTGGTAGTATACTATACAAAACAACTGTTGTCTAGTTCTTTTTTCTGCATTTCTCTATATCGCGCTCTATTTGAGCCTTTAATTCCTCCACATTTTCAAAAACCCTTTCAGGTCTTATAAAATCATAAAACTCTACCTGCACAATTTCGTTATATATGTAATTCTCATAGTCTAGAATATGCGTTTCCACTTTTATTCTTGTTCCGGTTTCAACTGTAGGATTTACTCCAATGTTAGTTATGGAATTAAATTTCTTTCCTGCAACGTTAATCATTGTTTTATAGACTCCGTTTGGAGGAAGTAATTTTGTACTTTCAGGCATAATGTTTGCAGTAGGAAGTCCTATAGTTCTTCCTAAATGCTTTCCCTGTTCCACTTTACCTATTACAGTATACGGATGATCAAGCATTTCATTAACTTCTGCTATTTTTCCTTCTACAATCTTTTCTCTGATATCACTACTGGATATATCCTTATTATGATATTTTTCTTTTTCAACAACTATAAGGCTATATCCGTACTTCTTTTGATTTTCACGAAGAAACTCAACATTTCCGGCAGCTTTTGCTCCAAAACTGAAATCCGGTCCGCATACAATTGTAGTGGCTCCTATTTTTTTCTTTAAAATTTCTTTTACAAATGCTTCCGGTGACAATGCCAGGAACTCTTTTTTCATAGGCATTTTCATATATACATCAATACCCTGACTGTCACAAAGCATTTGTTTTTCCACCTCAGTTACTATTGTTTTATTGGCATTGTTTTCCAGAAAATTCTTTGGAGAAGTTTCAAATGTCAAAACAACCTTTTGTCTTCCATTAGCATTTCTTGTGATTTCGCCAAAAAGTTTTTCATGACCTTTATGAATGCCATCAAACTTTCCTATAGTAACTATTGTATTTTTTAAATTTATTTCATCATCTACTGAAATACACTTCATATTTTCTCCCTTTTAAAGAAACATTTTTAAAGGTTTGTATATTTGTTTTTCGCTGTTATAAATATATAACCCGATAAAATTCCCATCATGTGTATACACTCTGACCTTTTGTCCGTCTTCATGGGTCATTTTTAGCAAAGTATTTCTGGAAGTAAATATATTTCCATTATAAACCAATTTTTCTGCATCCTCAGAAACTATGCACTTTGAATATTTATCAAGCATTTCATCTACCGGTATTAGATACTCATCAAGAGTTCCATTATCTCTGTATTCTTCTATCTGTGAAAGGGTTATGCTATCTTCAACATCAAATCTGTCAACTTTGCTTCTGACTAATTTTTCCATGCATCCTCCCACACCCAATTTCTGCCCTATGTCGTGGCACAATGTTCTAATGTATGTTCCTTTCGAACAGGTTACATGCATTTCAACTCTCGGCAAATCAATATTGGTAACCACAATGTCAATTATTTTGCAATGTCTTGCAGGTCTTTCAATAACCTCGCCTCTTCTTGCAAGATTGTATAATTTTTCACCGCCGATTTTTATGGCTGAAAACATTGGTGGAATCTGCTCATAGTCTCCTATGAAAGATTTTATTGTTTCAAATACTTTATCTTCAACTAATGCATTTAATTCTTCCTCTGATGCCTGACTTATAACTTCCCCTGTTGTATCCTGAGTGTTTGTCTCTGTTCCAAGCAACAAAGTCGCATTATATGTTTTATCCTTTTCCGATAAAATAGAACATAGTTTTGTAGCTTTTCCAAGACACACCGGAAGCACTCCCACTGCATTGGGATCAAGAGTTCCCATATGTCCGATTTTCTTTTGTTTAAGTATCCCTCTTAGTTTTGCAACTACATCATGTGATGTAAATCCGGGTTCCTTATACACATTTATAACTCCATTTATCATATTTCACCCAATTAAATTATTTAATCCTTGCCTCTATTTCTCCAAGTATTTTATTTATTATTTCTTCTACATCTCCGTCCATATCAAAACCTGCAGCCCTTACGTGACCACCTCCGCCAAACATAACGGCAATTTCACTTACATCTACATATTTCTTTGAACGAAGACTGATTTTAAATTTGTCAGAATCTAACTGATATGCAAACATTGCCACTTCAACACCTTCTACATTCCTGATAGACGCAATAACGGCATCAAGATCATTTGTAGTTACGTTATATTCATCCATCAATTCAGTGGTGCAGTAACCGTAAATACACTTTCCATCCATACATATTTTTGAATTTGACTGTATTCTTGCTGTTATCATCATCTGACTATATGTCTTTCTGTAGAAAGTATCTTCAAGAATTGTGTTTATATCAATACCGAATTCCATCATTTTTGCTGCAATACGCATTGTTTTCGGCGTAGTGCTCTGAAATCTGAAGACACCTGAATCATGGGCTATTCCCATGTACATTGGTGCCGCAACAGACTTATCAATGAGACTTTCATCTAAAAGATCATACAAAACTTCACTGGCAGAACTTGCGTCAGGAAGAATATAATTATAATCCCCATATCCCGGATTACTTTTGTGATGATCTATACAGGCTGTTCTCTTCGCATTTTCAAAAAAATCTCTATTAAAACCTAATCTGTCAGGACTTGCCGTATCCAAAGATATAAACAAATCATAAACGGTTCCATCATAACCGTTAGTATCAATCATGTCGGTATTTTCAATAAGTCTGAATTTATCATCAACAAATTCAAGATAAACCCTAACATCTAAATCCTGTCTGTTTTTCTTCAGATAATTGTATAACGCCATACAGGAACCGACACAGTCCCCATCAGGTCTTATATGTCCTGCTAATCCCACTGTTTTGGCATCTCCAATGATTTCGTTAATTTTCTTCATTCTTCTTTTCCTCAGATTTATTTAAATCGTCAATAATTTTTGACATTTTCATTCCGTACTCAATAGATTCGTCCATAATAAATCGGATTTCCGGAGTGTTTCTTAAATTAACTGTTCTGGCAAGCTCACGGCGGATAAATCCGGCAGCACTTTTAAGTCCTGCCATTGTATCAGCCTTTGCTTCTTCATCTCCCAAAACACTTATATATGCTTTGCATGTTTTTAGGTCCGGTGCAACCTCTACTGCTGTCACGGTAGTCATAATACCAACACGTGGATCTTTTAAATTACGTATAATATTACTTAATTCTCTCTGCACCTCACCATTAATTCTTGTATTTTTAATACTGTTTTTTCTCATTATCTAGGCACCTCAACCATAATATATGCTTCTACCTGATCTCCCTCTGCAATGTCATTAAATCCATCAAATACAAGACCACATTCGTATCCTGCTTTTACTTCTTTGACATCATCCTTAAATCTTTTAAGAGAAGCTACGGGTCCTTCGTAAATCTGCTTTCCATCTCTTGATACTCTTGCGCTACATCCACGCTGCATATTTCCATCAAGAACGTATGAACCTGCAATGTTACCAACTCCTGATGCTTTGAATATCTGACGGATTTCTGCATGACCAATAACTTTTTCTTCGTAAACAGGCTCAAGCATACCCTTCATTGCTCTTTCAATATCATCTATAGCCGTATAGATAACTGAATATAATCTAAGATCTACATTTTCATTCTTGGCTGTTGCTTCTGCCTGTGAATCAGGTTTTACATTAAATCCAAGAATAATTGCATTGGATGTTGATGCAAGAATTACATCTGATTCGTTAATGGCACCAACACCACTATGAATAATCTTAACTTCAACTTCATCATTTGAAAGCTTAAGAAGACTCTGCTTAACTGCTTCTACAGATCCCTGAACATCTGCCTTAATAATAATATTAAGTTCTTTCAATTCTCCTGCTTCAATCTGTGAGTTAAGATCATCAAGTGAAATTCTAAATTTGTTAGATTCCATAAGTTTATTCTTACTGTCTTCAATAAATGTATTTGCAAATTCTTTTGCTTCTGCAGCTGTCTCTGTAGATACGAACACTTCTCCTGCATTTGGTACTCCGTTAAGTCCAAGGATTTCTACCGGTGTAGACGGTCCTGCTGTCTTAATGTCATTTCCCTTATCATCTGTCATGGCTCTTACTTTACCATGATTTGCTCCTGCCGCAATATGTGCTCCTTTTTTCAAAGTCCCTTTTTGTACTAATACTGTTGCTACAGGACCCTTGCCTTTATCAAGTTTTGCTTCAATGACAATACCTCTTGCCTGACGATTAGGATTTGCCTTAAGTTCCAATACATCAGCTTGTAAAAGTACCATTTCAAGAAGGTCATCAATACCTTCTCTTGTATGAGCAGATACAGGTACCATTTCTACATTTCCACCCCAGTCTGAAGCTAACAGTTCATGTTCAGCAAGTCCCTGCTTAACTCTGTCAATATTTGCTCCCGGCTTATCAATTTTGTTAATTGCAACTATTATTTCAATTCCTGCTGCCTTTGCATGGTTAATTGCTTCTACAGTCTGTGGCATAACACCATCATCTGCAGCAACTACAAGAATTGCGATATCTGTAGACTGTGCGCCACGCATACGCATTGAAGTAAATGCTTCATGTCCCGGTGTATCAAGGAATGTTATTGTCTGGTCGTTAATTTTAACTACTGAAGCACCAATGTGCTGTGTAATACCACCGGCTTCTCCAGAAATAACATTAGTTTCCCTTATAGCATCAAGAAGTGATGTTTTACCATGATCAACGTGACCCATTACGCAAACAACAGGCGGACGTTTAACCATAAGGCTTTCATCTTCGTCATCTTCTTTAAGCAATTCTTCAATAATATCAACTTTTTCTTCTTTTTCACACATGATTTCATAGCCAAGTGCAATTTCCTCAGCACTGTCAAAGTCAATCTCTGTGTTAACCGTAACCATTTTTCCTTCAAGGAATAATTTCTTAATAAGAGTTGAAGCTGTCATCTTCATTTTTTCAGCAAGTTCCCCAATTGTAATGAAATCCGGAACCTGAATAATTTTGATTTCTTCCTTCTTCTCTTCTTTCTTTTTAGGCTTTTCTAACATTGGTTTAGAGAAATCACCTCTCTTAATATTCTTGCCTTTTCTTCCGCCATCTTCGTAATTCTTCTTATTACGCTCCTGTCTGTCCTGACGTATTTTATTTTCCCTTGATTTTCTGTTTTTATCCTGAATTGGTTCAGCCGGTGCATCATTTCTGTCATTTCTTCTGAAATCACGTCTGTCATTGTTTCTATTATTGTTTCTGTCGTTATTTCTGTCACCACGGCCATTTCCGTTACGGTCTTTATTGAAGTTTTTGCTGTTATTTCCAAATCTTCTGTCATTACCGTTGTTTCTGTTGTTGTTTCTATCGTTGTTTCTCTGCTGTCCGTCTCTTCTGTCATTATTTCTGTTATTGTTTCTGTCGTTATTTCTCTGCTGTCCGTCTCTTTGCTGTCCTCTGTTTCTGTTATCAAAATTCTGCTGTCTCTGCGGTCTCTGGTTATTCTGTCCCTGCCCTCTTTCAGCGTTTTCTCTTGGTTTAGCTTCCGGTTTTTTTTCTTCCTGAACCTTCTGTTCCTTTTCAGCCTTTCTATTTTCAGAAGTCTTCTTTTCTTCCTTATTTTCTTTTACTTCAGGTGTCTGTACATATTTCACTTCCTCTTTAACTTCTTCTTTTTCAGGAACTGTTGTTTTAACAGGTTCTGTTTTCGCTTCTGCTTCCTGCACCTTATTAACTTCTACTTTTTTCTCTACAGTTTTTGTTATTTCAGGTTTCTTGTCCTCAACATTTTTATTTTCTACTGCTTCTTCTTTAACTTCACCCTTAGTTTCTGATGAATGTTTTGAACGGTGTCTATGTTCACCATCCCCACTACGTCTGCGACGTCTTTTTTCACCATCTCCGTGTCTTCTCTCACCTGTTTTGACAATCCCCTTGCTTGTTATTAAAACTCTTGGTTTTGCTTTTTCTTCCGGCTTTGCTTCACCGTCCTCTTTTGAAGCATTGTTTACCTTTTTTGCTGATGAAAATTTATTCTTAATAAATTCAATATTTTCATCATCTATAGAGCTTTGAGCCTTCGCCTCAATTCCTTTTTTACCGAGTTCTTCAATAATATCTGTACTCTTTATATCTAACTCTTTGGCTAATTCATGTATTCTCATTTTTGCCATTTAACTACCTCCGCATTACTTATTATCCATTAACAATTTAACTATCTGTTTACTAAATCCTTCATCCAAAACCGCTATAGAAGCCCTCTCTTTATTACCTGTGGCAATTCCTAATTCCTTTTTTTCACCATAAATAAATACCGGCACATTATAAAACTCACATTTATTTGTGAAAAGTTTTTTCGTATTGTCTGATGCCTCCTCAGAAACAATAACCACACATGCTTTTCTCTGTTTAATTACCTTTTCAACTGAGAACTCACCGGCTACGGTTTTTCCTGCCCTTGTCGCAAGTCCTATCATAGAAAATACCTTATTCATTAATATCTCCTATCTGTTTCTTCAACTGCTCAATCACCTCAAGGCTGATGCCTGAAATTTTCAGCGTCCTTTCTAAGCCTTTATTTTTTATTGATTTTTGGAGACATTCAACATTCGGGCATATGTATGCACCTCTTCCGTTTTGTTTTCCTGTTGAATCAACAAATACATTTCCATCTTTGTCCCTTACAACACGAATCAAATCTTTTTTGTTTTTAGTTTCTCTGCAACCTGTACAGGTTCTTGTTGGAATTTTTCTAGTCTGCCCCATAATACTAACTCCTATGCTTCTTCGTTATCGCTTTCTTCTTCCTTCTCATTGTCATATTCGGCATCATATTCATCATCGTAATACTCACCATCGTAGTATTCATCATCATAATATTCGCCATCATAATATTCATCATCGTAGTAGTCTTCATCCTTGAATACATACTGAATTCCCTCTTCTTTAGCCTGAGCCTCGCTCTTAATGTCAATCTTGAAGCCTGTGAGTCTTGCTGCAAGTCTTGCATTCTGTCCTTCTTTACCAATCGCAAGAGACAGCTGCGAATCCGGAACTACAACTAAAGCTTCTTTGTTTTCAGGATCAGCTAAAACTGACACAACCTTTGAAGGACTAAGTGCATTTTCAATTAAAATAGCCGGGTTATCACTCCAGTTAATAATGTCCATTTTTTCATCCTGTAATTCATCGACTACTGCATTTACCCTTGCACCGTTAATTCCTACACACGCACCTACTGCATCAACATTTTCATCATTTGACCATACGGCAATTTTTGTTCTTGAACCTGCTTCTCTGGCAATGCTCTTAATTTCCACTGTTCCATCCTGAATTTCAGTGACTTCCTGTTCAAATAATCTTTTAACAAGATCAGGATGTGTTCTTGAAACAATAATTCTAGGTCCTCTTCCATTATCTCTTACTTCTGTAACATATAATTTAATTCTATCATTTGGTCTGAAAAATTCACCTTTAGACTGCTCTTTTTCAGTAAGAATTGTATCAACCTTTCCTAAGTTTATGCTGATATTCTTTCCATTAATACGTTGAACAACACCTGTAATAACATCATTCTGTTTTTCGTAATACTGTTCATAGAGACTCTTTCTTTCTTCTTCCCTGATTTTCTGTAAAATACCATTCTTTGCGCTTTGTGTAGCAATACGTCCAAAGTCTTTTGACTGAATTTCTACATTAACTGTATCTCCCAAATCATAGGAAGCCTTAATCTTTCTTGCATCTTCCAATGAAATCTGTGAAACCTTATCTGTCACTTCTTCAACTACTGTTTTCTGAGAATAAATATGGAATTCCCCGGTTTCTCTGTCCATTGTTACAGACACATTATCTGCTTTGTTGAAATTATTTTTGTACGCTACTACTAAATTACTTTCAATTGCTTCAAATAATGACTCTTTACTGATTCCTTTTTCCTTTTCCAACACATCTAATGCTGCAATTAATTCCTTGTTCATTTTTCTAATATCCTCCTAAAAATCAATAGTTAATCTGACCAGAGACACATTGGTCCTGTCAACGTTTATTTCATCACCATCTTCTGTTTCAATGGTAATAGTTTCCTTATTATAAGACTTAAGAAGTCCTACATACTGCTTATTTCCATCTATACTTCTGTACAAATGTATTTCGATTTCTTCCCCTATACTTCTGTCGAAATCTTTATCCTTTTTCAGGGGTCTTCCCAGGCCCGGAGAGCTTACTTCCAATATGTAAGCATCACTTATAAAATCTTCCTCATCTAACAAATCACTTAACTTTCTGCTAACAGCTTCAAGATCATTTATTGTTATTCCCCCTTCTTTATCCACATATGCTCTCAAATACCAATTACTTCCCTCTTTGACGTACTCAACGTCTACAAGTTCATACCCTTTTTCTTCAACAATTGGGAGAAGTAATGCTTCTGTTTTTTGTTCATATTCTTCTCTTCTAGACACTTAGACCTCCTTTTGACTTTAACTAATTTCCATCACATAGCAAAGAGCGAACCTTTGCGGTTCGCTCCTCTCATTAAGTCAATATTCATCTTATATTATATTACCTATTTTTAACATTGTCAACCCTACTGACTAACATTTTCAAACATTTTAATTTTTGAATTTTTAATTATAAGTTCGTAAAATTTAAGACCAAGTGTTGGGAAAAACTTGGATGTAAAATTCATAAATTTTGCATCTTTTCCCACAATTATTCTTGATTTCTGCCTACATATCTTTTTGATAATCTTATCAGACACCTTGTCAACTCTTGTGGAAGCCATCTGAATCAGCCGGCTGTTTGATACAGTATACTGATTTCTGAATATGTCTGTCTTTATAAATCCGGGACATACATAGGCTATATACATCTCTCTTCCTATTTCTCCAATCAAAGCTTCCGTGTATGCCTTAAGCGCTGCTTTGCTTGCACTATATATACTTGTTCCCACTATAGGCGCCAATGCATCTGAACTGGAGATATTTACAATCCCCGACATGATAGACTTTCTGAGTATCGGCATCATTTCCTTTATTGCATAGCGCGGACCGTTAAAATTAACATCCATACACTTTTCTACCATTTCTTCACTGTAATGAAAGAATTTATCAAATGGTGGCAACATTCCTGCATTGTTAATTAATAAATCTACCTGCTGATTGGAAAGCATGAATTTATTTGCAAGCTCATGCCAGTTTTCTTTTACACTGACATCAAATGTAAAATAACTAAATGAATCACTCTTATATGTAAGTTCCTGTTTTAAACTTAACATTTTTTCTTCGGATATTCCAATTCCAATCACTTTGCAATTTTGTTCTTTAATTAGTTTTAACGTCAGACATCTTCCAAGTCCTGACGACGCACCTGTAATTAAAACAGTTTTTCCATAAATCCAGTCCATAAATATATACCTTTCGAAAAAATGTGTTGCATTTTTTTTCTTTATTGTTATAATAGTACAGTAACATTTTTTAGGCTCGTTGGTCAAGTGGTTAAGACGCCGCCCTCTCAAGGCGGAATCAGGGGTTCAATTCCCCTACGAGCTGTTTTTTTATGCCCTTTTTTATTTATATCCCTTCTTTTCTTCATATTTTATAATAGTATTTCTGTTAGCCTTTTCTGTAACTGATAATTCATCTTCACTAAAGTCAGCAGGGTCAGTCGTTCCTTCATACCATGAACATGAATCAAAATATTCCTGCAGTTCTTCATCATCAAATCTTCTGCCATGACGTGCATATATTTCATTTCTTGCTATTCTCAATTCATCCTTACTAAGTCCTTTAAGGTCTTTTTTCGTTATTTTTCTTGTGTCGCTGTCAGGAATAATATACTCTGAATTCTCTAAATTATCTGAATCAGAAGAAGCGACATTATCGTCTCCCACTACAGAATTTGAATTTTCATTGCCGTCTTCGTAATCATTGTTTGCATAACCGTCTCTTTTAGTGACAACTACAACATCATTTGAAGTTGTTGTTTCAATTTCTGTTGTTTCCATCTCTTCTGAAACAGTTTCTACATGTGTATCAACCTTTGGAGATTTTGTATAAGACAAAAATCCAAAAGCTACTATGACTGCAACAGCAATCACTACAACGACTGCAACTATTATTATCGCTATAATAACTGCATTATTCTTCTTTGGGCTATAATTTTGGCTGCCGGCATTGTTACTATAAGAATTAAATGCTTTTTGATTATTTGATTCTCCCATACCGGACTCATTATTGCTCTTATTTACCAGGCTGCCACATTCAGGACAAAATTCCGCCCAATCAGGAATTTCTTTTCCACAATTTCTACAAAACATATTTTTTCCTCCCTTATATAATACTTTGTACTTTAAAAATCAAATATTGATAGCTGACTGTCTTCAGGCATTCCATTTAACAATCCCAAATTAGACATCGTTTCAATAACTGTCTTACTTAATTTACTCTTTTCTCTCAAATCATTCTTTGAAACAAAAGGACCATCCTGTGCAGCAACAGCATCAACAAGACCGTCTGCCGCTTTTTCTCCAAGCCCTTCTATTGTATCAAGACTAGGCATTAATTTACCGTCTATTATCTGAAACTCGTGTGCTTTGGCCGTGTAAATATCAATTGGCAGAAATTCAAATCCCCTTGCATACATCTCCTGTACAATCTTCATATCTCCCAGTGAATCTTCGTCTTTTTTAGATGCTTCATGATTTGCTTTCTTTCGTTTCAAATCGGCCATAAAAAATTCCAGTTTTTCTCTTCCCTGACACATTGTTTCATAATTAAATGCTTTTGCTCTTATCCCAAAGAACGCCGCATAATATGCCAGAGGCTTGTATATTTTGTACCATGCAACACGTAACGCCATCATAATGTAGGCTGCAGCATGTGCCTTAGGGAACATATATTTAATCTTTTTACAGGACCAGATATACCACTCAGGAACATTATGTTCACGCATTACATCTTCTTCCTGTCTTTCTTCCCCGGTTTCCTTATCCTTGTATGTAAGTAAACCTCTTCCCTTTCTTACATGTTCCATTATATCAAAGCTAACCTGTGGTTCAATGCCTTTATCCATAAGATATACCATAATATCGTCACGGGTACATATCGCCGAAGAAATTGTACATTTTCCCTCTGCAATAAGCTGTTGGGCATTGCCAAGCCACACGTCAGTACCATGGGAAAGACCTGCTATTCTAACTAAATCCGCAATTTTTGTAGGTTTTGTATCTACAAGCATCTGAATAACAAAATCTGTTCCAAGTTCAGGCAATCCCAATGTTCCTGTCGGGCATCCGTCAATATCATCTGATGTAATTCCTAAAGCTTCCGGGCTTAAGAATAATGACAATATTTTTTTGTCATCAAAATGAACGTCCTTTTGAACATTTGTGTTTGTCAGTTTTTCCAAACGTCTGATCATTGTAGGATCATCGTGTCCCAGTATGTCAAGTTTTAACAGATTGGCATCAATGGCATGATATTCAAAATGAGTTGTTATTGTATCAACACTCATATCATTAGCCGGTTTTTGTATCGGAGTGAAATCGTATATTTCTTTATCTCTTGGAACAATAACTATTCCACCCGGGTGCTGTCCGGTACTTCTTCTAATACCTGTACATCCTCTGGCAATTCTGTCTATTTCAGCAGTTCTTTTTACAATGTTATGATCATCAAAATAATTTTTAACATATCCAAATGCTGTTTTGTCTGCCACACCGGTAATTGTACCTGCTCTGAATGTATGTCCTTTACCAAACATTACCTCCGTATAGGCATGGGCATTTGCCTGATATTCTCCTGAAAAGTTAAGGTCAATATCCGGTTCCTTCGTTCCACCAAATCCAAGGAATGTTTCAAATGGAATTTCCAAACCGTCCTTATGAAGTTTTTCCCCGCAGTGTGGGCAATACATATCCGGCAAATCGAATCCCAATCCGCCTTCTGCTCTTTCTTCTTTAATGACCGCCTGTATTTCAGCAATAGCCTTCGGATCTGTTCCTTCAGGTGCTCTGTATTCATCCTCAAAGAATGAGCTTTTACATTTTTCACAATAATAATGTGGTGCCAACGGATTACATTCAGTAATACCTGACATTGTCGCTGCAAAAGAAGAACCTACTGATCCTCTGGAACCTACCAGATATCCATCTTCATTTGATTTCCAAACAAGACGCTGTGCCATAATATACATTACCGCATAACCGTTTCCAATAATGGAATCAAGTTCAACTTCCAATCTGTCTTCAACAATTTTCGGAAGATCCTCACCATATATTTCATGGGCTCTGTTAAAGCAGATTTTTCTAAGATTTTCTTCTGAATTATCAAGTACCGGCGGACATTTATCCGGATGAATAGGAGAAATATTATCAATCATATCAGCTATTTTGTTTGGATTTGTTATGACAATTTCTTCTGCCACATCGCTTCCCAGATAATCAAATTCCTTTAACATTTCATCTGTTGTACGCAGATACAATGGTGGCTGATTGTCCGCATCCCTATATCCGTTTCCATACTGAATTATCCTTCTATAAATTTCATCTTCAGGATCCAAGAAATGGACATCACATGTAGCAACAGTCATTTTATTAAACTTTCTTCCAAGTTCAATAATTTTTCTGTTTACATCCTTTAAATCCTCAATAGAATCAACGGTAAATTTCTTTTTTTCATCAATTTCAGGATTCCCTGTTTTTAACATAAACTGATTATTTCCCAAAGGCTGAACTTCAAAGTAATCATAAAACTCTGCAAGTCTCACCACTTCCTGTTGTGGACGTCCATGTAAAATAGCCTGATATAATTCTCCCGCCTCGCAGGCACTTCCAATCATTAAGCCTTCGCAATACTTCAGATAATCACTTTTTAAAATTCTTGGCTTTTTAGCAAATGTCTCTATATGAGATATGGAAATTAACTTGTATAAATTAACTCTTCCCACTAAATCTTTTACTAAAATAATAGCATGATGGGCAGGTAATTTATTAATAAGGTTTTTCGACTGCTTACCTTCCTTATTGACATCATCAAGATTATCAATTCCTCTTTCTTCAAGCATCTTACATAATTTTAGGAAAATAAGTGCAGTACACTCTGCATCATCTACTGCCCTATGGTGATGGTCAAGCGCAATTCCCAATGCCTTTGCCACATTATTGAGTTTATATTTTCCAAGTCCCACTACAAGATATCTTGCCATTGCTACGGTATCAACAATAGTAAAATCGCATTCCAGTCCCATTTCTTTACAATTATGGGCAATAAAACTCATGTCAAAATCTGCATTGTGTGCAACCATTATTGCCCCCTTACAAAACTCCATGAATTTAGGCAGTATTTCGTCTATTGTAGGTTGATCAATCACCATATTGTCATTAATACTTGTTAGTTTTTCAATTCTAAACGGAATAGGTCTTTCAGGGTTAACAAATGTACTAAATCTGTCTACGATTTTTCCATTCGTAACCTTAACTGCACCTATCTCTATGATTTTATCGCTTTTCGCACTAAATCCTGTAGTTTCCAAGTCAAATACAACGTATGTATCATCCAGTTTCTGTCCTCTTGGATTAACAATCATATCTTTCAAGTCATCAACAAGATACGCCTCTACGCCATAAATAACCTTAAAGTCGCATTCTTTTCCTTCTCTTTTACATTCTTTCTTAATATCGCAGTATTCATGCCATGCATCAGGGAAAGCCTGAACAACACCATGATCTGTGATAGCAATAGCTTTATGCCCCCACTCATAAGCACGACGGACAATTTTTCCGCACTTACTTACACCATCCATATCACTCATATTAGTATGACAATGTAGTTCCACACGCTTATCTACTGCTGTATCCTTACGCTTTTCGCCAACGGTAAATGCAGGTATTAATCTCATTCCCTCAACACTACTGATTTCTACCTGTCTGTCATAAGTATCATATTTTGCTACACCTTTAACTCTGACAAAGCTGTTCTTTTTTACTTTTCCATAGAATTCCTTTTTAGCGTTTTCATCACCTAAGAAAAGCTTTACCGCAATACTGTCTGTAAAATCCGTTATTTCCATGGTTACAATGAATTTTCCGGTCCTTGTTTCTCTGTCCTCCATAGTCATAATCTGACCTCTTACAACAGTTTCTCCTGTACCTTCAAAAACATCTGACAGTTTTGTATCTGCATCGAATTTAAACTCTCTTCCATAGACCATGTCCGGATCTGTTGAATATGTAGCTTTTCTTACTCTCTTTGGTTTTTCTTTCTTTTCCTTTTCTTCCGCCTCTTCAATATCCTGATTTTTGCTTAAAAGAACATTAACCTCGTTTTGGAGTCTTCTTGCATTTCTTTTTGCAAATCTGTTTTCGTCAATGAGCCTTTTTTCTATTCTTACTTCAATAGGCATATCAAATCTGTTGGCAAAAATTCTTTCAATTGTATCCTTCAATGTTTTCATACGTGCTTCTGATACTATGCTGGATTCAAGGTCAATTACCATTTTTCCATTATCCTCAAATCTTACAGGAGCTTTTTTAAACATTGTAGCAATAATTGGGCTAATCTGATTCAACTCAAGAATAATACTTTCTTTATATATTTGAAATAAATTTTCCCTCGTATATTGTTCAGACAAATGATATTTTTCTACTATTTCAATTTCTATTCTTTTTCCGGCTCTTAAGTATCTTGATATTTCATCTCTAACGGTGAAAATAGCAGACTTTTCTATAAGTCTGCTGCTTTCAATATAGATTCTCATTTTTGTATGTGTACTGTTTGCCGTTATCCTTGTAACATTAACGTATTCAAACAAATCGCTTATATCCTGATCTAACCTAAGGTCTTGGAAAACTTCAAAAAACTTCTTTTTTTCCATATTAGTTGCTCCAATTCTTTAGTTCATTTTCTAATACTTCTAATAACTCATCTTCCGGAATTTTTTTTATGATTTCGCCTCTTTTTATCAGTAATCCTTCACCTTTTCCGCCGGCAATTCCAATGTCGGCTTCTCTGGCTTCTCCCGGTCCGTTAACAACACATCCCATTACAGCAACCTTTATATCAAGATTGTCATATTTTGTAACCATCTTTTCAACTTTTTCCGCCAAACCAATTAAGTCAATACATGTTCTTCCACATGTAGGGCATGACACAACTGAAATTCCACCTTTTCTCAAGCCTAATGTTTTTAAAATCAGTTTCGCGCTTCTAATTTCTTCAATAGGATCACCTGTAAGTGAAACTCTGATAGTATCACCTATTCCCTGATTCAAAATAAGTCCAAGGCCTATGGCAGACTTTATATTTCCTGATGTAACTGTTCCCGACTCTGTAATTCCTACATGGAGTGGATAATTAGTCTTTTCTGCAATTAATTCATGAGCCTTTATACACATCATAACGTCAGAAGATTTAATACTGATTACCAGATTGTTATATCCCAAATCTTCTATAATTTTAACCTTATCTAATGCACTTTCAACAATTCCCTCAGCCGTAACTTTACCATATTTATCAAGAATATGTTTTTCCAGAGAACCACTGTTCACCCCTACCCTTATAGGAATATTCTTCTTTTTAGCTGCATCAACTACAGCTTTCACTTTATCTGCTGGGCCTATATTTCCAGGATTAATTCTTATCTTGTCTGCTCCATTTTCTATAGCTGTAATGGCAAGTCGATAATCAAAATGTATATCTGCAACTAAAGGAATATGAATTTGTTCTTTTATTTTTGATAAAGCCTTTGCAGCTTCCATTGTAGGAACCGCGCACCTGATAATATCACATCCTGCCTCTTCCAGGGCAAGTATCTGTTTCACTGTAGTTTTTACATCTTCTGTTTTCGTGTTAGTCATAGACTGGATCATTATAGGGTTTCCCCCGCCTATCACTTTATCTCCAATTTTTATTACTTTAGTTTTATCTCTATACATACTTTCTCACTTCTTTACAATAATTTTCTAATATCATTAAATATCAAAAATACCATCAATATCATAAGTAAAACAAAACCTATGAAATGTATCATTCCCTCTTTGTCCTTTGGAATTTTTCTTCTTGTAATAATTTCAATTATATACAGGAATAATCTTCCACCATCTAATGCCGGCAAAGGCAGTAAATTCATTACACCTAAGTTTGCACTTAACATTATGGCAAGATTTACAAGGGTCAATATAGTTATGGCTGCTCCTGCGGATTTTGTAGTATTATAAGTATCTCCGATGATATTTACAATACCTACCGGTCCGGCTATTTCATTAGCAGATACCTTTCCCGTAACCAACATCTTTAAGCTCTTTAAAACCATTGTGATTTCATATCTTACTTCCGTAAAACTGTATTTAATCACACCACCTACGGACTGCTTATCCCTTGCAACATTATAGTAGAATCCACGGTTTGCAATTTTAGTCATTTGAGGTTTTACCGTTACTTTTTCTACTTTTCCTTTTCGTTCAAGAGTTATATTTACAGCGTTTTCTCCAAAAGGATGAGTTTCTATATACTCTACCATCTGTTTTCCTGTAGTTATCTTTGTTCCGTCTATTTCCGTAACCACATCTCCTGCCTGCACGCCTGCCTTCGCCATAACTGAATTTCTGGAAACCTGAGTTATCTGTGCTTTTGAATCACCGGTGTTATATGTCATTCCCACCATATATCTTTTTTCTGAATCCGGTTTATATGTTATGGTATTTTTTTTGCCATCTCTAATATATGTTACTGAAATATTGCTTCCATCTAGCGGGTTAACATACTCTTCTAAATAAATTTCTCTTCCAAGAGTAGCATGAGCCCCATTATATTTTGTAATTTTATCCCCTACCCTTAAGCCTGCTTCATATGCTGCAGAATTTTTGTCAATATCTGTTACATAAGATACATCGGCACCTTTCGCACCAATAACAATAAGAGCAAGTACAAATGCAAGAATAAAGTTAAAAAAAGGACCTGCAAAAACAATCGCCATTTTCTTAGGCATGGATTTTGAATTAAAGGAACCTTCCTCTTCGTTATCCTCATCCTCTCCAAGCATTGCACATGAGCCTCCTAAAGGCAACAGTTTAAGAGAATATCTTGTGCCGCTTTTTGCTACACGACTAAATATTCTAGGTCCCATACCTACTGAAAACTCATTTATTACTACACCACATTCTTTTGCAACAATAAAATGTCCAAATTCATGTATTAATACCAATACGCCAAAAATTATTAAAGCTATAATTATACTTATTAATGTCTGCATTTTTCTTACCACCTACTCTCAATAGTTTCATACGCCCACTGTTCTATGTTTAATATTTCTTCCACTGACGGATTTTCAATTACTTTATGATTATCCATACAATAATTAATAATATCAGTAATCTCGAGGAATTTAATTTCTCTGTTTAAAAATTTCGCCACTGCCTTTTCATTGGCTGCGTTAAAGACCGTTGGCATAGAGCCTCCGGCTGTTGCAGCATCGTATGCCAACTGCAACCCCACAAAATTTTTCGGGTCAGGGTCTTCAAAAGTTATTTTTCCTATTTTGGCAAAATCTACTCTCTCACCTGCAAGATATTTTCTGCTTGGATAGTACAAAGCATACTGTATAGGAAGTCTCATATCAGGAGTTCCCAACTGTGCTATAATGCCACCATCCTTAAACTGTACCATAGAGTGAATAAGACTCTGTGGCTGAACAACAACCTGTATATCATCCAGTCCTACCCCAAAAAGCCATTTAGCTTCAATAACTTCCAGACCTTTATTTACCATTGTAGCAGAGTCTATGGTTATTTTTTTGCCCATAGACCAGTTAGGGTGTTTTAAAGCATCTTCAACCTGAACATCTTTCATCTGCTCTCTGGTCCATCCTCTGAAAGGTCCTCCTGAAGCAGTAAGCAGGATTTTGTCTATTTCTTTTCTGTTTTCTCCGTTTAATGACTGAAAAATAGCACTGTGTTCACTGTCTACAGGCAGAATCTTTACATTGTACTCCTCTGCCATTTTCATAACTATATGTCCTGCCGTTACAAGAGTTTCCTTGTTTGCAAGAGCTATGTCTTTTCCTGATTTTATTGCTTCAAGAGTAGGTCTGATGCCAATCATTCCTACAAATGCTGTTACAACTATGTCCGCCTCACTAATAACGGCGCACTCAATAAGTCCATCCATTCCTGAAACAACTTTTACATCTGTATCAGCAACTCTAACTTTCAACTCCCGGGCTGCTTTTTCGTTATATGCACAAACAAGTTTTGGTTTAAATTCTCTTATCTGCTTTTCCAGTGCTTCTATACTTGTTGATGCTGCAATGGCAACAACTTCTAAATCATTATTGGCTCTTACTATATCTAAAGTCTGTGTTCCTATAGATCCGGTAGAACCTAAAATTGATATTCTCTTCATTTTAATCCTTTCAGTAATATATCAAACTTCCTTCTAGAAAATCTGTAACAATATCCATATTATTGGTGCCACATATATTACGCTGTCAAATCTATCCATTATTCCGCCATGTCCCGGAATAATTTTTCCATAGTCCTTTATATTATGATTTCTCTTAATTGCTGATGCCGCAAGATCTCCAACCATGGAAATCAAAGCTCCAACTGCACATATAATCGCAAAAGCAATTATCGGATTTATGCTAAGTTGTATTTTGTCAGCAAAGATTGCTGCATATATTGCTCCAAGGGCTGCCGCTCCTATTACGCCTCCAACTGCGCCTTCAATTGATTTTTTAGGGCTAAGTACCGGTGCCATTTTGTGCTTACCAAATGCGACGCCTGCCAGATACGCACATGTATCACTTCCCCATGAGCAAAGAAAAATTAACCAGACCGTATAGGCTCCATTGCTTTCTTCTCTTACTAAATATATATATGAAAGCAATACTCCCGCATATAACATACACATTATGGCATTTGAAATCTGCTCTGTCTTATACTCCGGGAACATAAACACATACTGTGCCAAAAGGCATATAAGAAACACTACAAACAGTGTTATGATATATTCATTCTTTCCAAAATATATCAAAGCATAATATGCTACAACTGCAACGTATCCGGTTACTCCCGGTATTTTTTTTTCAAGTCCCAATACTTTATATAGTTCATATACTCCAACCAGTGAAATAAGCATATTTGCCACAAAAAGTATGTTGCCTCCCGGAACAATTGTTGCAAGCATAACTGCCACCAACACAATTCCACTTAATGTTCTTGTTACAAATGACTTATTTGCAAATTTCTCTAAAACCATTATTTTATTCCTCCAAAACGTCTATCACGCTGATTGTATTTTACAATTGCTTTCTTAAGTTCTTCTTTATTAAAATCAGGCCACAGAACATCCGTAAAATAAAACTCTGTATATGCCAACTGCCACAGTAAATAATTTGACAGTCTGATTTCCCCGCTGGTTCTGATTAACAAATCCGGATCCGGTATACCTGCCGTATCCAGATAACTCTCAATTGTTTTTTCAGTTATCTCTTCAGGATTAAGTTTTCCGGCCTTAACGTCCAGTGCCATTTTTTTTGTGGCTCTTGTTATCTCATCCCTGCTACCATAATTTAAAGCAATAATAAAGGTAATGCCCTTATTATCCTTTGAACATTCTTCTAACTCATTTATCCTTTTAATAATATCTTCATCCAACCTTGACTTATCACCAATAACAAGACATTTCATATCATTTTTGTTTGCACGTTCAATACAGTCTTTTAAGTAATTTCTTAAAAGCTTCATTAACGCTTTAACTTCGCTTTCCGGTCTGTTCCAGTTTTCAGTAGAAAAAGCATACATAGTAATATACTTTATTCCTAGATCATGGGCATCTTCTATGATTTTTTCAACAGTTTTTGCCCCTGCAGCATGTCCCGCATTACGTGGCAAAAGTCTCTTCTTTGCCCATCTGCCGTTTCCGTCTAAAATAATTGCAACATGCCTTGGTATATTCATTCCTGAAACATCAATTTTTTCCGCCATACCTTTCTCCTTAAAAAATAACTGCTTCTTATAACCGAAAACAGAGGAAACAATAGTTCCCTCTTAATTTCTTACAATATCAAATTATACAGTCATTATATCTTTTGATTTTTCTTCTACTGCACTTTCGATTTTCTTCACATATGAATCTGTAGTCTTCTGAACATCATCCTCATAATCCTTTATTTCATCCTCTGAAATGCCATCTGCCTTTCCTTTTTTCTTGATAGCATCAATTGCATCTCTTCTGATATTTCTAATGGCTACCTTTGCATTTTCACCTTTTTTCTTTATATCTTTTACTAATTCTTTTCTTCTGTCTTCTGTAAGTTCAGGAAATACCAGACGAATCATCTTTCCGTCATTTGTAGGTGTAATTCCAACATCTGAACCTAAAATGGCTTTTTCAACATCTTTAAGAATTGATGCATCCCACGGCTGAATTACAATCATTCTTGCCTCCGGAACTGAAATATTGCCAACCTGCTGAAGAGGTGTCGGTGTTCCATAATAATCAATCTTAATCTTATCTAAAATATGTGGGTTTGCTCTTCCCGCTCTGATTGTTGCAAATTCTTCGTTTAAGTTATTTAAAGACTTTTCCATCTTGTCTTCATATGTCATTAATAATTCCTGCATAATAATCTCCTTAAATTTTTATTTGTAGAAATAAACAGCCTATACTGTTATTTTTGTTCCTATTTTATCTCCTGATACAGCCCTGTTAATACTGTCTTTTTCATTTAATCCGAAAAGAAGCATAGGCATTTTGTTTTCCATTGCAAGTACGCTGGCCGCCAGATCAATAACTCCTAATCTGTCATCAACAACCTTCGATATTGGAAGTTCATCATATCTCTTGGCATCAGGATTAACGGCAGGATCACTGTCATATACACCATCTATTGCCTTTGCACCTAAAATACAATCAGCTTCTATTTCGATAGCTCTGAGAACCATAGTCATATCTGTTGAGAAATAAGGATGACCTGTGCCTCCTGCGAAAAATACAACCTTTCCAGCCTTCAAATCAGCTACTGCTTCATCTTTTGAAAAAAGTTTAGTCCATGTTCCGCAGACAAATGGTGTGTAAACATTAGTATCCATGCCTTCTGTTCTGAAAATTTCCGAAACATACATACAGTTCATAATTGTAGCCAACATGCCAATTCCATCAGCCTTTGGTCTGTCTATCTTGTTACTTGTACGACCTCTCCAGAAATTACCACCACCTATAACGATAGCAACCTGTACTCCCTTATCTACGATAGCCTTAACCTGCTTTGCAACTGCCACACAGGTATCTTCATCAAAACCTGTTTTCTTATCGCCTGCCAAAGCTTCTCCACTTAATTTTAATAAAACGCGATTCATTTCATTTCCTCTCTGCTTTTCTTGTTTGTTTTTTTAATAATATTGCATTCTGCTCAATCATCCATCCGTTTTCTGACAGTAATCATAGTATTTTAAAACCTAAAAATAGAATACCATATATCATTTTAAAAATAAAGGTTTATTATCCTCTTTCAACTACCGGTAACAGGATTTTTCTACTCATCTTCCTTTGTTGTTTGTATCGTTGTTTCAGTGCCGCTTACAGTGGTTGTTTCCTGTTTTTTTGTTTCATTCTGTATAACAGTTTGAACTTCCGTTTCAGTTTCCTTTTGCGCTGTAGTTGTTATTTCTTTTTGATTGTTCTTCTTTTTTTCTTTATGTTTTTTGTTTTCTGTTTTTTCGTTATTCTTACCCGTAAGAATACGTCTTGCTGCACATGGATTTCCCATGCCGCTGATAATTATTCCTGCTTTCCGGTTAGCTGCATGGATGATTTTTCCATCACCTATATATATGGCCACATGACTTATTCGATTTTTATTTCTCCTGTCTGTATGATAAAATAGTAAATCTCCCGGTTTTATTTTATTATGGGATATTGATTTGCCATTACCCGCCTGCTCTGCCGCCGTTCTATTTAAATTATAACCAAATTTTCTAAAAAGTGACTGAACAAATCCTGAGCAGTCTGCTCCGTGGGTCAGGCTTGTTCCACCCCACACATAGCGGTTTCCTAAAAACTTTGAGGCATATTTAATTAATTTAGCCGCCTCACTACCATCATCTTTTAGATTTACGTCATCAAGAGTGTATGTAATAACTTTCTGTTTCCATTCAGCATCAAGCATATCATCATATTCTTCTGAGGTATACACATTCTCTTTATCAACTTTCAACTTAAGGGTTTCAGCCTTTATCCATCCGGATACCTTATCTGTCTTTTTAACCTTAACCCATTTTTCGTCTTTACTTATTTCCTGAACAGAATATGTTTTATCTTTTTGCGCTACACATATTTTTTTTGCTTGTTTTGTTTTATCAGACTTAATATCCGTATTTTTATTTTTTATTTTTGCCTGAATATGTTCGCTTTCCATTAGCACTTTTAGTGCTTTCTTTCCTGTGACAACATTCTTTTTTTCAACATATCCCGTAACCTTTCCTGATTTAATTTTTACCCACTTATCATTTTTTGACAGGACTTTGACATTACACCCCTTTACGGCCACTCCTGCTTCATTAGATCCTATGCTTTCCTTGGAGTAAACTTCTACAATTTCATCATCGTCATTGGCTACGGTTGTTTCTTCCTCTGTGTTTATAACACTTAACTTTTTGTATTTTTCAGGTATTAAAGATTTCTTCTTTTGTTTTGCAACTGTCTTTGTTTCAGTTGTCTCTGCGGTGCTGCTTTCTGTCTCAGCCTCCACAACTAACTGATTATTATTTTTAGGCATAATAAAACCTTTACATGTGTCTACGGTACAGGAAATAAGTAAAACCGTAGACACAGATAAAACTGCTGTTATTATTTTTTTCTTTATCATTAATCCGTTCTCTTTTCAATAGTATATACTCTTCACATTTCGTGCTTAAAAATCTTATTTTTTTCCATAACCCCATACTTAAAAATAATAACACTTTTTGCCTAAATAGTACACGTATTTTTACAAAAATTCACCATTTCTTCACGATATTTTTTCTCAAAATATCCTATTACCTATAATCTTTCGTCTTTACAATATGTGTTGATATCATTAATGACAATCCATACATCATCATACCCGCTATAAGTAATATAACAGGAATTATTTTTGTATATGTCAAAACCGCATTAAACACTTTAGATTGTGTATGTGCACTTATACATGTCATTTATTGTACCTTCTTTAATCTGTCCGTTTAATATCTGTTCTTTAAGTTGTTCCCTTATCTAGGCATATATTGGCAGTTCAGACTGATTCGATATTATTATTCTCACTTTCCCACCTCCAACGTTTATATCGTATATACTGTATATATTTAATTATAAACAGTATATACGATATGTCGACAAAAAAATATGCCCACCTAAACTAATTTTCAAACTGTTAGTTTAGTATGAGCATATTTAAGTATCTATTTTTCTTTTATTATATTTTTACTGCAAAAGTATGTTATAAGGAAATATCCGCCATATATCACAATCAAAAATACTCCTGTCATAATAATAGATGGTAACAGACCTGTTCTTCCGATAACCTCTAATACATAATTGCAGAAATGAATTCCCACTACAGAATGTACAATGGCAATAAGTAAAGGAAATACAAAAAATATTCCTATTTGTCTGAGTAGTGCATTATTAATCATTTTGTCATCAGCACCAAGTTTTCTAAGCATTATATATCTTTCTCTGTTATCACTCGATTCCGATAATTCCTTTAACGCTATTACTGCCGTAGAACTTATCATGAATATAATTCCAAGATATAATCCAAGAAAAGTTACTAATGCACTTATTCCTGTTCCTGACTCTGCTATGTCGATTTTGGAATTAATTGTAATACTGCTTGTCTTCATCCAGATTTTTTTGTCTATAGCGTTTAATTCATCCTCTATTTTTCTTTTTCCGTCCTTTGAACCAATGTTGTAATCAGCAATTATTCCTATGGCCTTCTTTTCCATAGATTCTACTACATCATCCGGCAAAATAAACACCCCATCATTTGAATGATTTCCCGAAATTTCAATGTATCCGTACTTACATTTTTTAAATTTGGGTTTTAATTCCCTTCCCTTTATATTTATTGTCTGTCCATATGACAATGGAATGTTCCTTATAGAAACCATTGATTGGAAGTCACCAATTATTGCATATTCATTCTGATTCATTTTTAAAGACTCATTGCCATATCTTTTAGCAATTTTATTATAATCACTTAATTTAACTATGTTCTGTGGTGCTGAATAGGCAAGATAAGGAAAAGTTTTCTTTATTTCTTTAGCACTGCTTCCTAAAGACTTTTCCATAGTCAGTTCATCTGTCTCATATATGTCAAAATTTAACACATCCTTAAAATTTTTCTCCGGTTTAAAACCATTAACTTTAAGGGTTTCGTAAATAGATAATTTATCATCTTTAACAATATCTTTATTGCCAGGAAAAGAATCAAGATTTTTTATCAATTGCACATCTACAGGTGCTAATTCTTTTAAATTGTCAGACATTGATTTCTTAATGGAAAATGCACTGGATAAAACACAAATTGTCACAAACAGCATAAGGCATATAATTGTCAACTGACATACTGCTGTGTTTATTTTGCTGCTTACCTGCCTTACCACGAAACTGTTTAATCCTTTTAAATATACCTTTTTCATAGACATAACTATTTTCAAAAGCAAGCCTGAAAGCGACCCAAATAAAAGGAATGTGCCAACAGCTCCTAATACAATCGGCTTAAAAAAATCAACTTCTGTATCTAAATATTTTATTCCACCGGTAACCAGATAATAAGCATATCCAATCATAGATATTGCTACCAAAAATACAATTATGCAGATAACAGGATTTTTTGCCTTTATCTGTTCTGTTTTCTTTCCTGCATTCAGCATGTCTATTAATTTACATTTGCTTATTATTATTGTATTAAAAACCATTACCAGGAGATATATGATTCCAAAATAAATAAGGGTTTTAATACATGCTGCACCTGAAAATATAAACTGGAATTTTGTCATATCTGCATCAAACATATTTGCAACAAACACACTCATAATCTGTGACAATGCCACACCTATTAAAAGACCGATTACAAGGGAAATAATTCCAATTATCAGGGTTTCGAAAAACAGTATCAGAGAAATTTTTCTTTTCCCCATACCAAGAGTTAAATATACTCCAAACTCTTTGTTTCTTCTTTTAATTAAAAATCGGGATGCATAAATAATAAGAAATCCTAATATAAATGAGACAAAAACACTTACTCCGGACAAAAGGGTTGTCATCATTTTTATTATTTCAGCCGTATTTCTGGAAACCTCAAGCATTACAGTCTGGGATTCTATTGCGTTAAAAACATAAAATATGGCTACGCCAAGCACCAGAGTAAAGAAATAGATGGCATAATCCTTTACACTTCTGGCTATATTTTTCATTGATATCTTAAAGAGCATCATTTAATTCGCCCCCAAGCATTGTTACTACATCAATAATCTCATCAAAGAATTCTTTTCTGCTTCTACCTGCCCGTAAAAGTTCATTAAAAATTCTGCCATCTTTGATAAATATTACCCTTGACGCATAACTTGCTGTAAACGCATCATGAGTAACCATAAGAATTGTTGCCATAAGATCTTTGTTTAAATGATTAAATCTCTCCAGAAGCATTTTTGAAGATTTTGAATCAAGGGCTCCTGTCGGCTCATCTGCAAGAATAAGCTTTGGATTTGTAATTATAGCCCTTGCACTTGCAACCCTTTGTTTCTGGCCCCCGGACATTTGGTAAGGGTATTTGTTTAATACGTCTTCAATATCCAGATCATAAGCTACTTTTTTTATTTTGCTGTCAATTTCTTTTGCTCCAACATTTTGAATGGATAATGCAAGCGCAATATTCTCATAAGCCGTCAGAGTATCCAGCAAATTGAAATCCTGAAAAATAAACCCTAATTCCTCTCTTCTGAATCTATTCAATTCCTTATTTTTCAGTTTTGTTATATCTATTCCACCTACATAAACGTTTCCCGCCGTCACTTTATCAATTGTTGATATACAGTTTAACAGGGTTGTTTTTCCTGAGCCTGACGCCCCCATTATGGCAACAAATTCTCCTTTATCCACATCAAAGGAAATCCCATCTATTGCCTTTGTAAGACTTGATTTGTTTCCATAATACTTTTCAATTCTTTTAATTTCCACTATATGTTCCATAATATTAACTCCTTTCGTAATACTATGTTAATACATATTCCCTATGCTGTCGCAATTCTAATATTACGAAACATTACATTTTTGTAACATTGCCATCATTAATTTTATAAAAGTCATTTTTCCCAAAATAAATATTCACCCTTGTCCACTGATTTGGGGCAGATTCTATATCTATGGTATGTCCTAATTTATCACAGAGTTTTTTTACAATGTACAGACCAATACCTGTGGATTTAGCTCCTTTTCTTCCATTCTCCCCTGTGTAGGCTTTATTAAATACCCTTGTTAAATCCTTTTGTGGAATGCCAATTCCATTATCATAAATACTTAGTTTTACCTGCTTTTTATTCTCTTCTGCAGTAAAAATAATTACGGATTTCGTATTATCCCTTTTATATTTAATACTGTTGTTAACTATTTGATTTAATATAAATTCAATCCATTTTCCATCAGAAATCACGCTTGTGTTGCACTCTTCAACAGAAACATTAATCTTATTTTCCAACAAATCGTCCTTATTCTTTATAAGTACACTTCCAATAACTTTGTCCAATTCAATTTCTTTTAACAGATAATCATTTTCAGCATAATTACTTCTAATATAGTAAAGCACCTGATCCGCATAATTATCTAGTCTTTTTATCTGTCTTATATATTTTTCATCAACATTATCTTTATTGTTATGACACATTAACACAAGACTGGAAATTGGCAGCTTTACTTCGTGTATCCACATCTCAATATATTCCTTAAAATCATTTATACTTTGGCTATAATCACTTACACGTTCTGTCATGGACTTGGATATTTCATACAAATTTTGATATATAATCTCGCCCTCATAAAAATCCGGTTTTCTCAAAGTCTCGGGAACCAGATATTTTTTATCCAATAATTCGGTATTATTTATAAATTCATCATAGAAACTCTTTTTTCTAATGTAGTCTGTCAACAGACAGCTGATTCCCATCAGAAAATAAACTGCACTGACTGCAACAATTAAGTTTCCCGTCACCTTAAAGGCAACAGCCATTCCCAGAATAATAAAATAGCTGACAAGATAAATAATCAGTGTCAGCCATTTGTCAAATATGTATCTGCTAATTTTCATAATAGAATATACCCCTGACCCTTTCTTGTTTCAATTGCCCCTTCATATCCTATCTCCGCCAGTTTATTGCGGAGTCTGCTGATATTTACTGTAAGAGCATTATCATTAATATATTCATCATTGTTCCATAAGTCAGTCATTAAATCATCTCTGGTAACAATCTTTCCTCTGTTTGTCAGCAAAAATGAAAAGACAATCATTTCATTCTTTGTAAGTCTGATTTCAGTCTGACCATCACTTATTGTTGATTTGCTAAAATTCACTTCCAAATCATTGTACATTTGTCTTTCACCGGTTCTTGTCATTCGTTTAAATATATTTTGAATTCTAAGGAGTAATACCGTTGGATTATATGGTTTTGTAATAAAATCATCAGCACCATAAGACATGGAAAGAACTTCATCCACTTCACTTGTACGACTTGTAACCATAACGACAGGTATGTCTGACTCTTTTCGTATTTCTTTTAAAATCACTTCACCATTTAATTCTGGAAGATTAATATCCAGCAGAATTAAATCCGGTTTTATTTTTTCTATTTGTTCTTTCACGTTAGAAAATGTATCAGTAATTTGTGCTTCATATCCTGAATTTGTAAGAAGCTTTTGCAATTCGCTTCTTATCGCTTCATCATCTTCAATAATTAATATTTTTTTCACTTTTTATTCCCCTATTCAATGTGGAAACATTTTTCAATATCCTTATTATGACCAACTACAAGCAATGTATCGCCCTCAAGCAAAACCGTTTCCGGGTTTATTTTCATATTAATCTCGCCATTATGTTTTATTGCTAAAATATTAATGTCAAAAAGTTTTCTTACGTTTATATCACCCACTGTCTTTCCAAACCATTTTTTAGGCATTGTTACCTCAAAGATTGCACAATCTTTTCCTAAATCTACATAGTCTAAAATATTGTTGGCAGTATATCTGAAAGCAATCCATTTTGCCAGCTGTTTTTCCGGATATACGATTTCGTCTGCACCGTTTCTAAGCAGGAATTTTGCGTGTACATCTCTTGCAGCTCTTGAAACTACCAGTTTTGCCCCCATTTCTTTTAACAGCGAAGTTGTTTCAAGGGAATTTTGAAAGTTATCACCTATTGCCACCACGCACAAATCAAAATTTCCAATGCCTAATGTTTCTAAAAATTCGGGATTAGTACTGTCTCCTATTTGTGCTCCCGTTACAAAAGGCAGTATATCATTAATTCTCTCTTCCTTTATGTCTATTGCCATAACCTGATGATGCATCTCATTAAGTTCCATGACTATGTGTTTTCCAAACCTACCCATTCCTATTATCAGTACTGATTTCATATTTCTCCTAACCAACCATTATTTTTTCCTTCGGCAATTTTGACAAATTATTACTTTTTCCTGTTACAGTTGCAAATATAATTGTCAGGCCGCCAACTCTTCCACAAAACATAAGAATAATCAAAATTATTTTAGATGCTACACAGAAATCAGGTGTTAATCCCAAAGATAAACCTACCGTTGCTATTGCTGATGAAGTCTCAAACAATACTGATGTAATTGGCAGTCCTTCAATATTACTTATTGCAATGCCTGAAATCATAAACAGAAATATATACATTAACAATATTGTTGCTGCAGTAGCTACTATTTCAGTTTCTATTCTTCTTTTAAATAAACGTGTTTCCTGCTTCTTTCTAAACACTGCAAAAGCTGAAGCAAAGATTACTGCAATTGTTGTTACCTTCATTCCTCCCGCCGTAGATCCGGGAGCTCCACCAATAAGCATTAAAAGTATCATTACCCATTGGCTTGCTCCTGTCAGTTTTGACAAATCAACTGTGGAAAATCCCGCCGTTCTTGTAGTAACACTTGAAAAAAATGAGCCCATTATTTTTTCGGAAGAACTCATCCCATTCCATGCTTCTTTTGAAAATTCGCAAAAATAAAAGTACAATGCCGGCACAATAATTAATACTAAAGTAACAGTAAAAATTACCTTGCTCTGCATTTTATATTTTTTCAAATTAAACTTATGCTCTTTTATGTCTTCCCATGTTGTAAAACCTAATCCACCAAAGATAATCAAAAACATGATTATTATATTTATAATTTTTGAACCAGATAGAGTCGTCAGGGATGAATATTCCCCCTTTACTCCCATAAGATCAAATCCTGCATTACAAAATGCTGATATGGAATGAAATATGGAATACCATATTCCTTTTACGAACCCAAATTCTTTATAAAAAACCGGGAACATAGCCAATGCAGCTAATACTTCCACCATAAATATTACTTTTACAATAAAGCCCGTAAACTTTATAATTCCACCCATACGGGGTGCTGAAATCGCTTCCTGCATTAAAATACGCTGTCTTAAGCCTATTTTTCTACCGGATAACATTGTTAAAGAAACAGCTATTGTAATAACACCCATTCCTCCAATCTGAATAAGTATTATTATTACAGCCTGTCCAAATGTACTCCAATATGTAGCTGTATCATGCACAACCAATCCTGTAACACATGTAGCTGATGTTGCCGTAAATAACGCATCCACCACGTTAGTTATTGATTTCCCCTGTGAAGAAACCGGCAACATTAATAACACTGTTCCAATTACTATGGCAATCATAAAACCAAAAATAATAAATTGTGATGTGCTGATTTGTCTTATCTTTTTTTCTTTTTCTTTCACTATCTCTTTATACTCCATGTGACTCCGGAAAACAGTATCATAATTGGGAATATCTCTAATCTTCCTGCAAGCATATCAATAATTAATACAATTTTTGAAAAAATACTAAATATGGAATAATTATCCGCAGGTCCGATTGCATCTAGTCCCGGTCCTACATTATTAAAACAAGAAACCACTCCCGAAAAACTTGTCAAAATACTTTGTCCATCTATTGAAACCAAAAGAAAGCTTATAAACATAATAAAAATATAAACTATAAAATAACTCTTAATTCCCGCCACCATTTTTTCATCTACAGCGGTACCGTTATTTCTAATTACTTCTACTTTATTTGGATTCATTGTCTGTCTTATGCTTCTTTTTGCACTTTTTATAAGAATTAACAAACGTCCGCATTTAAGTCCGCCACCTGTACTTCCGGCACAGGCTCCAACCATCATTAACAATAAAATTATTGTTTTTGAAAAATTAGGCCATTTATTGAAATCCACAGTGGCAAATCCTGTTGTAGTTATAATACTTGAAACAGTAAATGCAGCATGGTGTAATGCCTCTCTTACGCTTCCAAACATACCCGAAATATTAACTGTTATTAAAGCAATACTTGCAACAACAAGCCCTATATATATGTGCAGTTCTCCGTCTTTAAATACCGATTTAAACTTTTTAAGAATTATAAGATAATAACAACTGAAATTAACCCCAAATAATAGCATAAAAACCGTACAGACATTTTGAATATAAGTACTATAACCACCTATGCTGTCTGCCTTAACGCCAAATCCACCTGTACCTGCTGTTCCAAATGCTGTACAAAAGGCATCAAATAACGGCATATTACCAATTAACAAAAATATTATATTAAGAGCCGTAAGTGCAATGTACAGAATATAGAGTATTTTTGCCGTATCTCTCATTCTAGGTGCAAGTTTTCCCATGTTAGGTCCCGGACTTTCAGCCCTTAATAAATGCATTGTGAACCTGTTTGTTCTTCCATCTGCCGGTGCAATTGCCAATAAAAACACAAGAACACCCATTCCGCCTAACCAGTGGCTGAAACTTCTCCAATAAAGCATTCCTCTTGACATTTCTTCAACATTAGTCAATATGGATGCTCCAGTGGTTGTAAACCCTGAAACAATTTCAAATAAAGCATCTATATATGCTGGTATTTCCCTTGAAATAAAAAATGGAAGAGCCCCCAACAAGCTTAAAGCAATCCAACTGATTCCCACACATACGAGACCTTCCTTTGCGAAAAATCTTTTTCTTGCTTTTTTACACAAAAAATGAAGTACTCCCGACGCTATTAAAATAATACCGATACTGCACAAAAATCCAAATATTGAATTAACATCAGCATCGTATACACTTATAAGTAATGCCGGTACCATAAATACCGCTTCAACAAATAAAATCTGGGACAAAAACTTTCCCATTACCCTGTAATTCATCTCTTGCCTCTCTAATTACTGAAAAATATCATTCAACTGATGTATCACTACATCTCCTGTTGTTACAACAATAACAGTATCTCCGTTTTCAAAATAAGACTCACCACTTGGTATCTCAGTCTTACCTTCATGGGTAATACATGCAATCAGAACACTCTTCTTCGTTTTGATGTTTTTAAGTGGTATGCCACAGTATCTTGTATTTTCATCAGCCAGAAATTCCATGGCCTCTGCCTGATCTCCAGCAATATTATGAACTGAAATTGCTGCTCCTGTCTGGGCTTCAAGGGCTCTGATATACCCTACAATCGTATTACAGCATAATTCCTTTGGACAGACAAGACTCCCTACCTGAAGGCTGTCCTGAATACTGCTTCTTTCAGTATGTCCCACTTTTGTTATAACCTGTGGGACTCCGCAGTTTTTAGCATACATTGAAATAATAATATTCAGTTCGTCCATCCCAGTAAGAGTAACTAATGCGTCACATTCCAACAGTCCCTGACTTTCTAAAATTGTTCTCCTGCTGGCATCTCCACAAATAATATCGGCATTTGGAAGCAGTTCCGCAAGTTCTCTTGCCCTTACTTCATCCTGCTCTATTATTTCAACTGAAACACCGTCTTTTCTTAATATCTGAGCTAAATAGTAGCTCACTTTTCCTCCACCACATAGAATAACTCTTTTAACTTTATGAGTTATAATTCCTAAGTTCTTAAGCATTATGGTAAGGTTATCTGATGGAGCCGTAACATATATTCTGTCTCCCTCTTTTAACACAAAGTTACCGTCAGGAGCTTCAACTTTTCCATTTCTTCTAACGGCACACACTAAAGCTTTACATTTTACTATGCCGTACAATTCATTAAGGGAAACATCTCGTAATACGCTTCCGTCACTGACTCTTAATTCAACAAGTTCAACCCTGCCCTTTGCAAAAGTATCTCGCTGCAAAAAAACAGGATATTTAAGCAGTCTTTCTATTTCGACAGCCGCCTGTTTTTCCGGGTTAACCGTGAGAGAAAGCCCAAAAGCATCTCTCATATGATAAATCTGCTCGCTATACTCCGGATTCCTAATTCTTGCAATGGTATGTAAATTAGGATTCATATTATGTGCTGTCATACAACATAACAGGTTTATCTCATCTGCACTTGTTGTGGCAATCAATAAATCAGTACGTTCAACATCTGCTTCCGACAAAACAGACATTAACGTACAATTTCCCTGTACCGCCATTACGTCATATCTCTCTAAACTTGCATTTATTACTTTAGCGTCTGTGTCTATTAATGTAATATCATAACCCTCTGCTGATAATTTTCTGGTAAGAATTCCTCCTACCTTTCCATCTCCAGCAATAATTATCTTCATATTTTCCTCCACGTTTTCTTAAAATAAAGACATTAATTATTCTTTTTTTAATTAGAATCCATATAATTATAACACTAATTTATTTAACCGCAATATTGTTCTATATATATTTTTGCCTCTAAAAGATTTTTACATATTTCTTTCGACATTTTCTGATATTTTTCATCAGGAAATTTCATATCCGGCACACATATGACATTTATATTTCCTACATTTGCAGCCTCTATCCCTGCTTCTGAATCTTCTAAAACCAATGCATTTTCCGGATTTACATTTACTTTCTCACATGCCCTTAAAAAGATTTCCGGATTTGGTTTTCCTTTCTCAACCTCATCACCACATATAATATCATTAAAATACTGTCTGATTCCAGCTTTTTCAAGTATAAATTCAACTCTTTTTCTTTCGCTGGAAGTTGCCACTACTGTCTTGTATTTTTTTTCCTTTAAAAATTTCAGCAATTCCACAAGCCCTTCTTTTATTGGAATACCATCATTTTCAAATTCTTCCTGCATTTTTTTATGTACCCAGTCCACCGACTCTTCATAAGGAAAATCATTGCCATATGTCTTTATTAATTTTTGTTTACATTCTGCTTTCGTCTGTCCCAGTAGCGTTTTATAAAACTCCTCTGGCATATCCATTCCACATTGTCTCATATATTCCTTATACCATTTAAAGGTAACCCTCTCGCTGTCTATCATTAGCCCGTCCATATCAAAAATAACTGCTTTACACATATTTTTTCATCCTTTTTTAATTTATTTTGTATGTGTTCCTCTTCTGTTTCTTAAGAAAAATTCCATTTCTATTTTAGACTTATGGTATGATATGAATTCTCCATTTTCAATCATCTCAAGAATCTCTTCCATAGTTGCCCACTTTACATCCTGAACTTCAGTCTTCTGTAAAGTAAGCTGGTCTATATCTATATTTCTTTCTACAAGATAACAGTCGTCAAATCCTTCATCAAAATCTATGGTAAATGCCGGTCTCTCATTTTTCAAATCCAGTCTGTATCCTAATTCCTCAAAAGTTTCCCTTTCAGCGGCCTCTACACTGTTCTCACCTGTAATAACGCTACCTCCAACAGATACATCCCATAAATCCGACCAAAGTTTTTTATCCTTTTGTCTTTTTTGAATCAGCATTTTCCCTTCATCATTAAAAATTGAAACATGTACAACAATTCTAAAACAATCCTTTGGTACATGCTCTCCCTTATTGATTGTTTTCCCGGTTCTAATTCTGTCCTTTGTATATAAATCCCATCTTTCCATAGCAACGCCTCCGCTAATTATCTTTTAGCACATTTCGTCTTAATATCATAAGTAATATTTCGGTAATTTACAACCATAAAATTGTTTTTTTTTCATCTTCTTTCCTTCTAACTGCATTTTTATATAGAAAGTTTGTCATTTTGATGTTTTTTTGTCAATTTAATATCTTCATATGAATTTGGATTATCTTCACATTATATAAATACAAAAAAACAACAGCCACTAAACTGTTGTTTTCTCTTACATTATTCTTCTACGGTAAATTTTAATTTTATATCGAATTTGTATTCCTCATCCGGTTTTAATATTGCTGATTCAAAATTTTTTTCATTTATATGATTCGGGAAGAACTGCGGTTCCAGACAAAAAGCATCTCTCCTGTCATATATTGCATCTCCCTTTCCCTTTTCATTTGAAAGAAAATTAGCAGTATACAACTGCATTCCCGGGGTATTGGTATATAATTCCATTACTATGCCTGTGTTGTCTCCTTTCGCTTTTGCCGCCTTTCGCATATTGTGAGACTCTCCATTAATTACAAAATTGTGATCATAACCTGTTCCAAATGTAAGCTGCTGTTCTTCTTTTTCAAAGTCTTCACCTATTGTTTTTTCCTTTGTAAAATCAAAAGGTGTATTTTTGACGCTTCTTATTTCACCTGTTGGAATTGAAGCCGAAGAACCCATAGGTGTAAAATAATCTGCATATATCTTTAATTTATGATTAAATACCTTTCCTGTACCCTGTCCGTTTAAATTGTAATATGAATGATTAGTAAAGTTTGCAATTGTAGTCTTATCTGTATTGCCTCTAAATGACAAAATAACTTCATTGTCGTCAGTTACTGTGTATGTAAGTCTCATATGAAGGTTTCCCGGGAAACCCTGTTCTAAATCCCCACTTGTCATTTCAAATGATAGACTGTTTTTATCCTCACCACATTTAGTCCAAATCTGTTTTTCCGTGCTGTTTTTGCTACCGCTGTGAAGATTGTTATCTCCATCATTTGCCTCAAGGTTATATGTAACTCCCTCTATAGAACATTTTGCATCTGCAATCCTGTTGGCATTTCTACCAACATTTGCTCCAAAACATGCATTTCCCTTTTCATATTCCACGGCACTGTCATATCCTAAAACCACATCCACCGGTTTACCGCTTTTGTCCGGTACTTCAATGGCAACTAGCGTTGCGCCAAAATCAGAAACCTTTATCTTTAATCCGTTTTTATTTTCAATAGTGTATAAATTAGTTTCCGTTCCATTAGATATTTTTCCAAAACTTTCTTTCTTCATTTTGTTTCCTCCTGTTAATATGTATTGCCCACTCCATTCTGCAGGCGGCTGTTTGTCGAAAACATTTATAGAAAATGAACTATTTATGTGTTTCGCTTAATTAGATTGCATGCCATTTTTATTCGCATAGGTGCATTCTTGCTTAAGTTAGAATGGGCAAATAAAATATTCACTCCATACTGTCCCATTTCATAAGCCGGTGCGTGAACTGTTGTAAGTTCAGGTGTTGTATATTTACAAATCTCACTATCGTCAAAACCTATAACCGAAACTTCGTCAGGAACTTTTATATTGTTTTCAGTTAAAGCCTTTATGGCACCTATAGCTATCTGGTCACTGGCAGCAAATACTGCTGTTGGAACATTGTTATCCTTAATTAATTCCTGCATCATCTCATAGCCGGACTCAACTGTATATGTTCCGATTTTTAACATATCACTGTAGTCAAAGTTTCTTGATTCACAAAACTCACAAAAATATCTCTTTCTGTCATCTTCAAATTCCGTATTCTCATCAAGATATTCTCTACCTGCAAGAAATGCAATTCTTTCGTGACCCTTTCTTTCTAAATATTCCATTACGTCATATACTGCCTTTTTAAAATCCATTGTTATTGATGTGGCAAGATAGTTTTTTATAGGCATATCAAGAAAAACAATATTTTCAGTTATTCCAATTAAGTTCTTAATTTCCTTATCACTAAACTTTCCGATACATATAAGTCCGTCCACATTTTCAAGCTGTCCCATGTAATCTACATCAGTTTTAAATGTACGTATTATCTGGACACTGTTTTTCAGGCAAAAATCCTCTACTCCTTTTCTTATGTCTAAATAGTAACTGTCCTGAGTTTCCTGCTCCGGGGAAAACCATTGCAAAATTCCAAGTTTAAATGTGGCTTTATTTCCCTTTGGTATTTTCTTATAACCCAATTTCTTCGCTGTTTCTATTACTTTCTGTTTTGTCTCTAAAGACGCTGACAGGGTTGAGTCATTATTTAATATTCTGGATACTGCAGCGGCACTGACACCTGAAAGTTTTGCTATATCTTTTATTGTTGCCATACAAGCCTCCATAACTTTATTTTTAGTCTATTATACAGGAATTTTTAGAATTTTACTACTTTTTTATTTTTTTTAGTAAATTTTTATTGATTTTTTAGTAAATTTATTATATATTTACTAAAAGAGAATATGTTACGGAGGAATATAATATGTATAAAAGTAATTTAATTTTTGAAAAACTGGTAAGCCAAGAGCTTGATTCATCATTGTCAACTCTTTACATTAATACGGAAGATGTATTGTCTGTTCAAAGAAAGCGTTATGAAAATGCCATAAAACAGCATAACTCTATCTTTGGAGAAAAGGACATTGAAATCTACAGTGCTCCCGGAAGAACTGAGGTTGGAGGCAATCACACAGACCACCAGCACGGTGAGGTACTTGCTGCTTCTGTTAACCTTGACGCTATTGCCATTGTTTCAGACAACTCTGACAATATGATAAAAATTGTGTCCGAAGGATATTCACCTGTGGAAATTGATTTAGATGATATTTCTTATTCTGAAGACGAAAAAGAAACCACATTATCTTTAATTAAAGGTATTTTAAATGGATTTATTGAACGTGGTTTTAAAATCGGTGCTTTTAATGCTTACATAACAAGTGATGTTTTAAATGGGGCAGGTCTTTCTTCTTCTGCCGCTTTTGAAACTTTAATTGGAACAATCCTTTCAGGTCTTTATAATGACATGAAAATTTCTCCAATTGACATTGCGATTATAGGACAATATGCAGAAAATAAATTTTTTGGAAAGCCTTGTGGTTTAATGGATCAAATGGCCTGTTCCGTTGGTGGCTTTGTTCACATTAATTTTGAAAATCCTGATAAGCCTGTTGTTGAGCAGGTTAAATTTGATTTAGATAAAGAAGGTTATTGTCTTTGCATCGTTGACACAAAAGGATCCCACGCAGATTTAACTGAGGATTATGCAATGATTCCTCTTGAAATGAAAGAAGTTGCTTCTAAAATGAACAAGGAAGTTCTCGGTGAAATAGACAGCACTGATTTCTTCAAAAAACTTCCGGAAATTGCAAAGGAAGTAAGCCCAAGAGCCCTTCTCCGTGCAATACATTTCTTTAATGAAAATAAACGCGTAGAGTTAGAAACTGATGCTCTTTTAAAGGAAAACTTCGAAGAGTTTTTGAAATTAGTTAAAGCTTCAGGAGATTCTTCATACAAGTGTCTTCAAAATATTTACTCACCAAAGGATGCTAAAAACCAGCCTATTGCTTTAGCCCTTACAGTAAGCGAAGCCTTTTTAGGAAACAATGGTGTGTGCCGTGTTCACGGTGGTGGCTTTGCCGGTACTATTCAGATTTTTGTTAAGAAGGATTTTGTGTCATCATATAAAAATTATATTGAGCAGATATTTGGCGAAGGCTCATGTCATATTTTAAATATCAGAGGTATTGGAGGTGCTAAGGTATGTTAGATTTTTATATTAAACAACTTGTAGACTACGGCGTTTCATCAGGACTTATTCCTGAAAATGAAAGAGTATACTCTACTAATCTGTTACTTGAAATATATGGAAAAGACAATTTTAGCGACCCTGATATTAGTGAGACTTCCCTTCCTTTAGATGAAATATTAAACAATCTTTTAGATATTGCCGTTGATGAAGGCTTAATAGAGGATAGTGTAACTTACAGGGATTTGTTTGATACCAAATTAATGAACTGCATTACCCCCCGCCCTTCACAACTGCAAAACAGATTCTGGTTTCTTTATGAGACCTCCCCTAAAGAAGCAACTGATTTCTATTATGATTTCAGTCAAAATACCAATTACATCAGAAGAGACCGCATTGCCAAGGATTTAAAATGGAAAGTTCCGTCTGAATATGGGGATATCGACATAACAATTAATTTATCAAAGCCTGAAAAGGACCCTAAATTAATTGCAGCTGCAAAAAATGCTCCATCATCGGGCTACCCTAAATGCCTTCTTTGCCGTGAAAACGAAGGCTACGCAGGAAACACTAACCACCCTGCCAGACAAAATCACCGTATAATTCCTTTAAGACTTGGTAATTCTGACTGGAACATGCAGTACTCACCTTACGTTTATTATAATGAACACTGTATTGTATTTAACAACAGACATACTCCAATGAAAATTGATACTTCAACATTTGTTAAACTTTTTGATTTTGTCAAAATGTTCCCTCACTATTTTATAGGTTCAAATGCTGACCTTCCGATAGTTGGCGGTTCAATATTAAGTCACGATCATTTTCAGGGTGGGCACTATACTTTTGCCATGGCTAAGGCTAAATCAGTATTTTCTTTTGAAGTACCTGAATTTAATAACGTTTCCTGCGAAGTCCTTAAATGGCCTCTCTCTGTCATAAGACTTAAATCAGACAGCACTGAAGACATTGTAAGACTTGCTTCACATATATTAGTCAAATGGAGAAATTATACTGATGAGGATGCCTTTATCTTTGCAAATACAGATGGGAAACCACACAATACAATTACTCCGATTGCCCGCTTTAGAGATGGTATGTATGAATTGGACCTGGCATTAAGAAATAACATTACTACTCCTGAACATCCATTAGGTGTGTACCATCCACATGAAAAGCTTCATCACATTAAGAAAGAAAACATTGGTCTTATTGAAGTAATGGGTCTGGCTGTTCTTCCTTCAAGACTTAAAAATGAGATGAATCTTTTAGCAGAATACATCATCAAGGGAAAAGATATATCCGGCAATGAAGCTATCGCCAAGCACGCTGATTGGGCCAATGAAATCCTTTCCACCAGACATGACATTACTTCTGAAAATGTTATGGAAGTTTTAGAAACTGAAATTGGAAAAGTGTTTGTAAAGGTTCTTGAGGATGCCGGCGTGTACAAATGTACTCCTGAGGGGTTGGAGTCGTTTAAGAAGTTTATAGACATATTATAGTAACATTTATATTGTTTTTTTCAAGCCTGAAATTTTTGGATTTCAGGCTTTTGTGTTGCTTTTCGTCCCCAGATTTTCTTATTTTTTTGACCTTTCCTTTAATTTCAGGTCTTGCAGTTTCCGACTGTTGTTCAACATTTGCTCTGCATTTATTTACTGAATAATTTATATCTTCTTTAGTGTATGGTTTACTGGGATTTATTTTGTAAAGCCTGCCTTTAGTTGATTTCTGCATCATCTTAGCTACAGTTTTTGTATTTCCGGTTACGGAAAAATAAACTACAAGAACTTTCCTGCCCTAAGTTCGTATCTTTTAGCCGGTCTGCACACTAACACCGCTATAAAAATCAGCACTGCCGTTGTTGACAGACTTAACGGATAAGCCAGCATTATAGTTTTAAAATTTCTGTGCAATGGGAATACTGTATAAATCCACACTATTCTCACAACGCAAACTCCTATAATTGTAAGAATCGCCGGTATAAGGGAAATTCCAAATCCCCTTAAGTATCCCGACATATTCTCATAAATCATACTAAATATGTATGCGAAGAATATTATTAATAATCTTGTGTATCCAATTTCTATAACCTGATGATTATTATTGAAAATTGCAAGCAGGCTTTTACCTGTAAGAAGTACCACTGCAATAATTGCTGCTGATGCAATTGCATCCTCTATTATGCATAATAGCAGGGTTTTCTTACAACGTTTAACATTTCCTGCTCCATAATTTTGTGACGTAAATGTAGTACATGCCTGACTAAATGAATTAAGTACAAAGTAAGCAAACATTTCAATATTTAAGGCTGCACTTGAAGCTGCTATAACAATAGTTCCAAGGCTGTTTATTGCTGCCTGAATTACAATGTTTGCAATTGCAAATACTCCGCTTTGAATTCCTGCCGGCAAACCAATACGCATAATTTTTCCAAAGGTGTCCTTTGAAAACCTCAAATCATTTATATCAACGTGAATAAGCTTGTCTGTTTTTCTCAACTTTATAAACAAAACTGTGGAACTTACCACGTTTGCAATAACTGTGGCAATTGCTACTCCATTTACCGTCATATGCAATACAATAACGAAAAACAGATTAAGTAAAACATTCAAAACACCTGAAATTGCCAGTGCCTGAAGAGGTACTTTTGTATCACCTATGCTTCTAAAAATTGCCGCCTCAAAATTGTACAAGAGAATAGCCGGCATTCCCAACAAATATATTCGCATATATAGTAAAGCCAGTTTAAATACATCTGATGGTACATTTAAAGATTTTAGCAAATATGCTATGCCTAATTCTCCAACTATAGTCACGAGTATGCCACCTATTACTGCCATGACAATCGATGTATGTACGGCCTTTTTTACGGTTTTGTTATCTTTGTGACCTACTGCATTGGCAATAACTACATTTGCCCCCAATGCAATTCCTATAAAAAGATTTAAAATGAGTCCTACAATCGGGCTGTTAGCACCGACAGCTGCCACTGAAAGCGTGCTGTTTTTTCCCGTAAAATTACCAACAATTGCAATATCTGATGCATTAAACAACTGTTCCAAAATTCCTGTTGCTGCTACCGGGAGAGCAAATTGTGGAAGTTTATTCCAAATGGACCCCTGTAGCATATCCATTTTCTTTGATTCACTCTTTTCTTTCAAAACCTGCCTCCTAATTAAGTAATTTTTTTACTGCGTCATATGTCAAATCATATGCAGTATTTTTTATAAAACTGACTCCTGCATTTTCCATTGCCAGCTTTTGTTTTTCCGTAACTACGGTGTATGGATATATTCCAAACATAAATGGCAAAAAAGCATATATAAATTCATCTTTTTTTGCTCATCCATATCCAGTCTGAATTTTGTCAGAAAATCTCTCATTGTTTCCAAAGTTCTGCCATAAGTCATTTTAAATTCAGTTAACATTTCTATTCGGCTGTTTTCCTCTAAATCATAGTGATTCATTGATAATATTTTTAAAAGCTGATGCCTCTTATCCAGAGTTTCCGCTATAGCCCTCGCCATACCGTCATTATTTTTTCAATGAAAGTCTGAACAATTCTAGGAGCCGTTCCCCACCAAACCGGGTATCTTATATATACTTTATCACAGCTGTCAACCCTGCTTAAATCATTAGCTATTTTAGGTCTTGCTTTTTTATCCTTCATTTCCTTATTGGCACGACAATTATCATTGCTATAATCTATATCATCTGATGTATATTCATGTTTTGGCTCTATCTCTAAAATATCTGACTTTAGATTTTCAGCAATTTTTTGTGCCACTTTTTTTGTATTTCTGGTTACCGAAAAATACACCACTATGGTATCCGTTTTTTTGTCTGTATCAGGCTGAGCGGCAGTTGTGTTTTATTCCTTTTATTAATTTCTTGAACACTTTTCCGCATCAATTGCCAATACAAACATTAATACATACAAGGCATCCTCTGGTTTTGAAATGTCTAATACATATGTATCTGTCATTCGTAGCAGTTCCTTTGATATTTCGGCAATTTTATTTCCATGACTATCCACTATGGTATAGTCCCATTCTATAAAACTTCCGTCTATATGCCATCCGTTAAAATCAATATTATATTTTTGTTTTATAAAGGTAAATTCTTTACTAATGCACCCAATATAATTATTTTTTTCATAGATTTCAAACTTAGGCAACAATGTCAGCACCCTTTCTTTTACCGTGCCTATTTCACTTCCATACCTATCAAAAATTTTCAAACAATGCCCCCAGGACAACTGTCCTTTTACAACATATACTGTATTTCCCGATTCATCATATATATCATAGCTGTCAAACCATGAAAAGAATCTCTGTTTAAATAATAATTTCATATAGTTTTATCCCTTTCGTTGATTTTATGGTAGTTTCCATTTTCATTCATCATAATTCATACAGACCTCCCTCAATGTAAGATACATCGCCTGATGTTCTGAATCAATACAATGTAAAGGTTGCATATTTTTAATTCATCTGTAAATCGTCTTGCATCATCCTTCCTGATTGCAGTAATACGATTTATTGGTTTCGCCAAAGCTGCCATATCATCACCCCTTTTACTTTTAATAGCCTGCTTTTCATTTCTTTTTCTACTCATATTCTACCATCCCATTTTTTAATAATCATTGATTTTTCTTATTGTGTTTTGCTTATCTCTATGTTATTCTCTCATATATGCGGAACGGATTTTAAATGGGATTTTAAGCAAACGATCTTTAGTTCCCAAATTTATGATAATGCATAAGTCAAAATATTCATAATTAAATACTTGGAGGATAACAAAAAAATGAAAAATCATAATAATAATAGAAGTTCTTTTTCCGGAAAGATAGGTTTTGTTCTATCAGCTGCAGGAGCTTCAGTAGGTCTTGGAAATATATGGCGATTTCCATATCTTGCTGCTAAATATGGTGGCGGAATTTTTTTATTAATTTATATTTTACTGGCACTTACATTTGGTTATACAATGATTGTTGCAGAAACATCCATAGGGCGAATGACTAAGAAAAGTCCTGTAGGTGCTTTTAATTTTTTCAGTAAATCACGCTGGGCATCTTTTGGTGGGTGGATTAATGCCATTATTCCACTTCTTATAGTTCCCTATTATTCAGTAATTGGAGGATGGGTAATCAAGTACCTTGTAGAATATGTTATTGGCGACGGTAAACGTCTTGCCGGAGATGATTATTTTGCTTCATTTATTTCAAGTGGCTTTTCCACAGAACTTTGCTTTGTAGTATTTACAATGATTACTTTAATTATTATATATGCAGGTGTTCGTAACGGAATAGAACGTGTTTCAAAATTCATGATGCCAATATTAGTAGTTTTATCAATAATCATTATGATTTACTCTGTGACAAGACCGGAAGCAATAGATGGTGTTAAATACTTTCTCGTTCCTAACCTCAAGAATTTCTCATGGATGACAGTTGTTGCTGCCATGGGGCAGATGTTCTATTCCCTCTCAATAGCAATGGGAATACTCATAACTTTTGGCTCATACATGAAAAAAGATGTTTCTATTGAGGAATCAACTAAGAACGTAGAAGTTTTCGATACTGCAATAGCAATTATGGCTGGATTAATGATTATACCTGCGGTATTTGCTTTTTCAGGCGGAGATCCTAAAGCTTTAAATGCCGGTCCATCACTTATGTTTATTACAATTCCTAAAATGTTTGAGGAAATGGGATTAAGTACAGTTGTAGGAACTTTATTCTTTACACTTGTATTATTTGCAGCATTAACAAGTTCAATTGCACTGTCAGAAAGCTCCGTCTCAACCTTTGAAGACCAATTTGGTTGGAGCCGAAAAAAAGCAACTGTAATCGTAGGTGCAATTATGTTAGTTCTTGGAAGTCTTTCCTCCCTTGGCTATGGTCCGTTAGCGTGTGTTAAAATTATTGGTATGCAGTTTTTGGATTTCTTTGATTTCTTAACGAATTCAGTTATGATGCCTATTGCTGCCCTTGCCACATGTCTTCTCGTGTCAAGAGTTATCGGTCTCAAAAAAATTGAAGAGGAAGTTCTTCACGGAGAGGATTCCTTTAAGAGAAAGAAAATATTCAATTTTATGATTAAATACTTATGCCCAATATTTGCTGTAATAATATTAATCAGTTCAGTTGCCAACGCTTTAGGGTTAATTACAATATAATTTTTATCATATATTCTGCCACACATTACAAAACCGACAGGAATAATAACAATCATAAAATGCTGTTGTACATCACCGTACAACAGCCTAATATTATTTAATCTGCTTTTCTGAAATTTTTTTAAATACATCATCCACATATCTGTTTTTTGCTATACACAGAAATAACACTACTCCTAACGTATTTAAAATCACATCATCTATATCCGTTGCATGCATAGGGAAAATTGTAATTTCTGTAATAATAATGGCAGTGAGTATCTATTTTTCAAGACATCGA